>Ga0214246_1000045_pt1 | contig 45092 bp, 73 predicted proteins | sample TroBogypolimnion_41_FD_153084 | JGI IMG/M metagenome (GOLD analysis project Ga0214246, IMG submission 153084) | Freshwater microbial communities from Trout Bog Lake, WI - 29MAY2009 hypolimnion | ecosystem: Environmental > Aquatic > Freshwater > Lake > Hypolimnion/Profundal zone | place: Trout...
ACTAGGACTACTTGTACCTATTCCTAGATAGCCAGCAGTAGAAAATCTTGCTCTTTCAGCACCATTATCTAAAAATCTTAATGCTCCTGTACTATCATTTGAAATACTTAAATCTGTACCATCTGAATATATATATCCTGTTCTTACACTAGCAACACCAAATGAAACAATAGAACCAGAACTACCATTAATACTAAAATTGGCACGATTTGCACTAGGACTAAATACTCCTGATGTTCCTAATGCAAAATTTATTGTTCCATCATAATTAAAATTAGCACTAGAACTAAAAGCACTTGTACCATTTCCATAAGGTATATAGCCTGATGTTAAACTTGTTAATCCTGTGCCACCATAAGCAACACCAAGAGCATTAGTTAAATTAAGTGTATTAGCCGTTAAAGTTGTTCCGTTAAATGTTAAATTAGCACTATCTTGTAATAATCCACTTGTACCAGCGTAAGTTACTCGACCGCTTGTTAATCCTGAGTCGGTAATGCTTGTAAATGTTCCTGCACCAATGTTAATGCTGTTTACCCATTGAGGTGCTGTTCCTGAAGATGACAGTATGTAGTTTGCTGTACCAATAGCTAGTTTAGATAAAGCTGTACCTGACGCATAGTAAGGTAAGTCACCTGCTGTATAGCTCGACAATCCTGTTCCACCATTACTTGTTATCAATGTGCCAGCAACAGTAACAGCACCTTGAGTTGCTGTATTAGGAGTTAATCCTGTAGTACCAAAACTAATGGAATTTTGAGATGCTCCTTTTGTAGCTAAAACCTGAACAACTCCATTATTATCTTTATAGAATAACTTGCCATCAGTATAGTTGATCGCTAATTCACAACCACTTGAGCTAGTTACTAAATTAGAAGCAGAAGGAGTATTTCCTGTAGTGCCACTTCCATAAATTTCGATAGGAGTAAATCCAGTTTGTGCCATGTCAATTCCTTATCATATTTAAAAACTTCCACCTTGGATTCCACTTGATGCTACTAAAGTAGTGAATTTTCCTGAACTGGGAGTTGTATTTCCAATTGCTACATTATCCATTGTGCCACCAGTAATATCAACAAAATTAGCATTTTGTGTAGACATTGTTCCTAAACCACCAATTGCAGTATTGGGGATCTGTGTTGATGCTGTCATAGCACCTGCACCATTACCATAAACATAACCAGTTAAATTAACATTTCCAGTTCCACCACTAGATGTAGCCAAAGGTGTAGATAATGTTAAAGAATTAAGGCTTAAAGTTCCTGTAATAGTAAGACTAGGTACAGTTAAAACAGTTCCATTAAATGTTAAACTTGAGCTACTTTGTAATGCACCACCAGTCCCAGCAAAAACTAATTGACCATTTACTAAATTACTGCTAGTTAATGATCCTGTAGTAATAGATCCTGATGTTAAAGTTGTAATGCTTAAATTACCAATATTGACATTATTGGTTTGAAAAACACCATTGTAAACAAGTCCATTAACATCATTTAACCATTGAGCATAAATGACTGTTTCATAATTAATAAAGTTTGTGGAATTAGTCATTAAAAGCTACCCCCACTAATACCATTGACAGAAACTAAATTATTGACTGTTAAAGTATTGCCATCAAATCGCATGGTAGGATTAGATTCTAATAATCCATTTAATCCAGCATAAACTACTTGACCATTCGTTAAACTAGCATTGGTTAAACTTGCTACAGTTAAATTAGCAATAGATCCATTTTGAGCAACTAAACTATAAATATTGACTGTTGGAGATTGAAAGTTGCCATTGTAAACAAGATTATTAACATCATTTAGCCATTGTGCATAAATGGTGGTTTCATAATTAATAAAATTAGTAGAATTACTCATTAGAAACTTCCCCCAGCTACAGCACCAAAAGTAGGTGCTGATGTACCATTTGATATTAGAACTTGACCTGCTGTTCCTGCTGAAGTATATCCTTGTGTTGTTGAGGATGCTCCATAAACTACACCACCTTGAGTTGGTGCAGTTGATATTCCTGTACCACCTCTATTATAAGCAATGACATTACCATTCCATGTTGCAGAAGTTATAGAACCTGAATAATCAAAAGTATTAGTAGACCATGAAACATTACTTGGTGCTAAATTATGATAATCCCAAGAACCGGCAGAGCTTGAATTGCTTAATAAAGTAATAACAATAAATGCACCTGATTGCGTTGTGCATACTGTTGTTCCTGAATTATTTTTAACTACAATTGTTCCTGAAGCTTGATTGTTATTAAATGTAAATACAGCACCAATAGGCAAAGTTGTTGCATCAGGCAACTGAATAGTTTGTCCACCTGAACCTGTAATAGTCCAGTTTTGAACTGATGATGCAGTTAATACAGTAGTTGTGCCAGTAGCACTTTGACTTGTAAATCCTTCAAAAACACAGTTTGCATTAATATTTCCATTAGCATCACGCAACACCACAGAGTTAGCTCCACTAGAACTAACGACACCAGTTCCACCATTGCTTACTGCAAGAGTGCCACCTAAAGTAAGAGTTCCACTTGTAGTAATTGGTGAACCAGTAAAACTTAATCCAGTTGTACCACCTGATGCACTTACTGAAGTTACAGTACCACCAGTACCAGTTGCATTTATTGTTATTGCTGTAGAACCATTATAGGTAGTTCCTGAACTAAAATTAACTCCAGTTCCAGCAGTTAAATTAAATAAATTACTACCTAGTGATACACCTGAAATAGTGCTATTTGCCAACTGAGCATTAGTGATTGTGCCACTCAATGCTGTAGTGGGTATAGTAGTTGAAGCTGTTACATTGCCAGTTGTATTATTGGCATACATATAACCAGTTAAGCCTGTTACTGCTAAATTGGTTGTTGTTAAATTGGTAAACGATTCGCTAGTAGAACCCGGTATTTTTTGCCATACGCTATTTTCAAAAATAGCCCAATCACCAACATTCCAATTTGATACACCATTTAAAGTAGTGTTACCAGCTACAGATACAACATAGTAATATCCAGCAGTTCCTACAGAAGATGTCAAAGTAGGAGTATTAGTAGAAGCGTTCCACACTCCCTGATAAGAAGGAGCATTGGTAGCTTGTGTACTTACTGAAGTAACAATACCTTGTGAATTGACTGTTAAAACTGGAATAACTGATGCAGATCCATAAGTGCCTGAAGTTACTCCACTTGAAGGCAAATCAGCATTAACTAAAGATCTAAAACTAGGAACTCCAGCACTTCCATTAGGAGAAGCCAATACATAATTAGCTGTTTTAGATGCATAAGGATTTTGTGTATCACCATATCCTGAAGATAAACTTACAGTAGTAGCACCACTGGTTGTGCTTGCAGATACAGGAGATGTACCTGTGACTGATAAAACACCTGTATTTGCAATTGTTATCGCTGTTGAACCATTATATGAAGTACCTGATAATCCTGTACCAATCGTTAAACTTGCAAGATTAGAACCTAGGGAAATCCCTGATATGGTTGAATTAGTTAATTGACTATTAGCAATACCACCTAAAGTTCCACCTAAAGTTAATGAACCACTAGATGTCACTGTACCAGTTAAAGTAATGCCATTAACTGTTCCTGTTCCTGAAACGCTAGTAACTGAACCACTTCCCTTAGAGTTAAAAGTATTCCAATCTGTACTAGATAAATATCCACTGGTAGTGCTATTTGCCTGACTAATACTTATTGCTGGAGTAGTTGTTCCATTGGTTACACTAATAGGTGCAGTAGCAGTTACAGAAGTGACTGTACCAACATTTGTAGAACCACCTAAACTAACAGCAGTTCCATTAATCGTAATAGAACTATTGGCTAATTGAGCATTGGTAATTGTGCCACTAAGAGCAGTTGTAGGAATAGTTGTAGATGCTGAAATAGTACTTGCACCATTCGCATAAATATAGCCTGTATAGTTTCCTAAAGTAACTGTGCTATTAGCTGATAAGGTAGTAAATTTAGCTGTTGATGGTGTTGTAGATCCTATAGGAGTATTATCTAAACTATCAATAGTAAGAGATACACCTTGAATTGTTCCACCAGTAATGGTTACACTATTTGCATTTTGGGTACTCATTGTGCCCAAGCCTGAAACTTGTGTATTACTAATCGCTATAGAAGTTGTTGTTGCATTAGTCAATTGACCTTCAGCATTAACTGTAAATGTTGCCACAGATCCAGCAGATCCATAAGATCCTGCTGTCACAGTAGTTGGAGATATAGCAATTGTTACTGGAGCAGAGCCATTAAAAGATGTTCCTGAAAGTCCAGTTCCAATCGTTAAAGCATTAGGTGTTTGTGATGTGATTGTTGCTGATCCACCTAAAGGTATAAGATTTCCATTAATGGTAATACTCGAATTAACTAACCCTGAATTGGTAATATTTGTAATAGTATTGGTAGAACCACTAATGGAAACTCCTGCTAATGTAGTTAGGGTATTCCCTAATGCTACATTCGTTGAACCAATCGTAATGGATGAATTGGTTAAACCTGAATTGGGTATAGTTGCATTAATCTGACTAGGTGCAATACTAATAGGTGTATTCGATACGCTAGTAATTTGACCTTGAGGATTAATAGATAAAGTAGGTACTGAAGTTGCTGTTCCATAAGTACCTGAAACAACTCCTGTAGAAGTAATGCTAAATTGTGTACCTGTTAGGGTTAGCCCTGTACCTGCTGTATAAGTTCCATAACCTGAGAATTGTGTCCAAATAATTGGAGTGACATTAATTGTTCCATTTTCAGGAGCTATGACATTCCAGCCTGTATTGGCATATAAAGTTCCATATTGAACAAAAGTAGCGGCACCCGGTACTTCTGACCAAACTGCCATATCACCAGCACGAACCCAAGCAGTAGTAGAAGCTACATAAATACCATTGTAAGCATTGTTAAACTGATTTTTAACAAGAATCCTATCTCCAGCAATAATGGTATAACCATCAATAACTTGTAAACCTGAAAGCGTAATATTAGCTGTAGTAGCTACCTGACATTCAGCTTTAAATACACCTTGAGATACAGAATCAACATAAGCCTTATTTGCTAGATCAGTACCATTAATAGGAGAAGTTGTAACTTGTCCTGTAGTGGTAGACATATTATTAAAAACTGGAGAATAATAGCCATTGTCTAAACCATAAAGTTGAGCAAAAGCATTTCCAGTTCCAGCAGTCATCATATTGATGACAAAATCACCTTGATTCCAAGCTCTTGCAACTGTACCTTCTTGACCTCTAGCAACAGTTAAAACATCACCAGTAATATTGGTACAAGAAATAATTTCAGTAATTAGTCCACTTAAAGCACTGACAATCGTTAATGTTATTGATTGATTAGTAGATGGTGCAAGGAAATATGTTCCTGTACCACTTGCAACTGTAATAGTTGTTTGGGTGCTTGTGATAGGTAACGCTAATGTGGTTTGTGCCTGATTAGCGAATAATAAAATGGACATAAAGCTCCCAAAAGGCTACAAAATACTATAAGTATCGTTAATTGCTCCAGTAAATTGTATCGCACTTACAGGGAAATTCAAGACATAATATATTTGTCCTGTGAGTGTTTGTGTAGGAGTTACTGCTGGATAAAAATTAGTTCCATCCATAGATAATTGAATTGCACGACCACCAGCACTAGAATTTAAAACAATCGTTGCTGGAGTAGTTAAAGCATTAGTAATAGGAACTATAGCAGTAGTAGCTGATAATGTTCCTGTGATTGGACTACCATAATTGAATGACATAAATTCTCCTTAAATAGTTACACCTACAGTATTTGTTCCACCAGTTAATACACTCCAGTTACTTCTTACTTGACCAGTTGCATAAGCATATCCTGAATCACCGGGTGCACCACTTCCATAGCTTCCTGTTATATAAACAGTAGATGCTCCATCCCAATAACCAGTGATATAACCAAGCCAATAAATGCCATCACCAAATCTATCATCTTGTGCTCCTGATAAAACTCCACCAGTCGGCCCTATTGAGTAACCATTTCCTGTTGAAGATGATGGAACTGTCTGAGATACAACTCCACTTGGATTTGAAGTTACTACAGTATTTGCTGAACCAAATTTTATAAATTGAGAGCAAGCATAGGCTGTTAATGGTGAAACTTGTTGCCCACTGGTGTAATACCAAACAGTTGCATATAAGCCCCAACCTAGCGGCCCATATATGTAATCGACTGTCCAACCTGCTCCATCATTGGATTGATCGCCACTGGTTCTTTGATCATAATTCCAATTATGTTGTTGAGGAACTCCAAGAAAATCACTTAATGAAATAATGCCACTTGTAGGAACAGTATTAGGATAAACACCTGCTCCCATAATTGATCCATTTTGATAATAACTACTCAAACTGATAGGAGAACTTGCTCCACCAAAAATAGATTGTAAGTTGGCTAAAGATAAACTCATTATGGTGTTCCAAAAGCAGTGACATTACTTGCAACAATTAAACTACCATTTTTATCTAAAGATAAAATAGGATTTCCATTGTAAGCAATATAGAGTTTATAGGTAGGAGCACCTACAGTATAAATACTAAATAAATTAGGTAAGGTTACTGTTCCACTAAAGGTAGGATTTAAAAGTGGAGCATAGTTAGCTAATGCACTTACTAAAAAAGCTGTAGTAGATATTTTTGTACTATTATCTCCAAAAGTAGGAGTTGGTGCAGTTGGTGTTCCAGTAAAAGCTGGAGAGTTTAAAGGTGCATAAGTAGTTAAATTTACAGCAATATCAGTTAAAACCCAAGCTGATAAAGCAGTGCTATAAACTAATGAAATTGGATAACCAGCAACAGGAATATCACCTGATGCTAAAGCAATATTATTGCCTTTAACAATAGGCACTGAACTTTGAACTGTTGATCCTAAAGTTAATACTAATGTACAAGCTCCAGTATTAGAAGCAGAAGCTCTTAAATAAATAGCCATTCCATCAGGAACAGTAGTTAAATTACTAGGAATGGTTGCAGTTAAAGCATTTGCTGTTCCACCAGCCACAGCGTATCCATAAGTATTAGCTTGATATTGTTCAGATTGAACTAAATCAGTCATTACACCAGCAGTATCAAAGTGACCAACAATATCACCAGTATTAAAAGCTAAAGCTGATGTTCCTTCTTGACCTCTTTGAACTGTTAAAGTATCACCACTTCGAGCAGTACAGTTACAAATTTCATAGACTAAAACAGAGGTTGCACTATTTAAAGTAACTTTAAACTGTTGCCCTGTTGTTGGATTTGGAAACTGTGATCCTGTACCTGATGCAACAGTAATGGTGGTTTGTGTACTGGTTATATTGGAAGCTAAAGTGGTTTTAGCGTTATTAGAAAATAACTGAATCGTCATAAAAACTCCTTAATAAACCACAGTATAAGTATATTGATATGGTACATTTAAAACACCATATTGTATAGCTGATTGCAAAATTGGTGATACAGGTAAATTAGGTATTGTTATTGTAATTCCATTCGTTGTAGGGTAGGTTACACTAATGTTGTACAAATCAGCAATATCAGGTATATCAGTTCCATTTACACCATATAAAAATCTTGCTACCCTTCTTTTTAACCAAGGTGTAGAGTATTGAAATCCATCACCTTTATAAAAATTCCAAGTAATCATTCTTTGAAAATAATCATCAGTTATCGTATAAAAAGTTGTTGGTGTATTTAAAACATTTTCGTTAAAAGGTAAATAATCATAGTTAAATGTATCGTATGAACCTATAGGACTAAATGTGCTGGTATTGGATAAAGAAGGTCTTTCCATACCATATAAACTTAATGCAACCCAATCTAATAATGGGGTAGTCATTTTGGTATAAATAGGTAAATTTAAACTATTTGTTTTGTCTAAGTAACTTTGTGCAGTTGTATTATATGCATCAAAAAATGGTTGCAAATATTGAGTTGTATCAAGTCTTTGATATTGCTGATATAAATAAGCAGGTAAAGTAGTAGTAATCATACTTTATTGATAATTACGCTTGTAGTTGCTGTTGATCCAGCAGTTGTATTGTAATATCCTTCTACATCACCTAAATACAAATGCGTACCAGTAATAGGAGATACAGCAGATCCAGCTATATAAACAGTTACAGATATATTTGAAATTAAATTAGTAGGCAAAACACTAGCTACTGATGTTTCAAATATACTTTCAATTTCATATAAATTAATAGGCTGACCAACATAAATATTATTAATATAATTAATAATTGCAGGTTGAGCCAAGGATACAATAGATGCATTAGAAGCCACATTGGTTGCTTGAGAACTCCAATTTAAAGTAATACCAGTTTGTTGAACCACTGGATTTACAAAAATAATATTATAAGTATCAGGATAATTATTAATCGTTACAGTGACATTCCTTGTACTGGAAACTGTTGATCCTACCAAAGAAGATATATCAGGTACAGAATTAAAAATTGCATTGGCTATCTGATAAGGATCTGCACTACCACCACAAATAATTTCCCATTCATTTGTTGCTACATTTCTGACAGATACTAAATTAGGCTGAACTCCACTTACATTTAATAAAGCTGTTTTAATAAATGCTGGAACTCCTTGTGCTGTTGCTAATCCAGCTTGAATAACTTGAGCTTGATAAGATTGAATAGTTTGTGCTGTAGCTCCAGCAGTACCGGGGTTTATATTGGTACAAGTTAGAGTAATTCCTGAAGGAACAGAAGTAATTAAAGTAGTCACTGTACCAGCAGGAACAGCCCAAGATCCTGAAGAAATCGCTAAACAATATAATGCAGGGCTTTGACCTGTATTTCCTATAATGCCACCATCTTGAACTGTGTATTGGTGTGTACCATCAGATACAACAAAACCAATTGGAATAACGAAACCAGCATTACCAGTAAAAGTTACATAGACAGAAGTATTTGATCCTTGTCCTTGTGCTACACCATAAACTGCACCTAATTCATACAAGATAAATGGATTGGCTGTATAGGGTGAAATTGAGTTCACTAAATCAACATAGGCTTGATCTTGAATGACTACAGCACCTGCGGCTGTTGATGCCATATCTTCAATAAGAGAACCCGGAAGATTAGCAGTAAGACCGGGACTTAATGCTGTAGCGGCAGTTATTTCAGCATTTAAAAGATCTGTTGGACTTGCAGGAATAGCTCCTGCTGTGGTTAAAGTTGCCATATATTAACTCGCTACAGTAGTTTGAATTGTTGTACCATTTTGAAATATTGCACTTATATTATAGGTTGGGTTTACAACATTTTGCTGTTTTATAATGCTTAAACTTGCAAAATAAGGAGCATATTGTTGCTGTGTTCTATTGATTGCAACATCAGGTGGTATTTGTGTTTGTACAGATTTTTGAGCAGGGATACCATAGTTTGCATAAAAAGGACTTTCATTCTCACTTAATCGCAAAGTTTGTGCAAGAGTAGCTAACCAAATATAAGAAGTTTCAGTTATTTCTACCCATTGTCCTTTTTCATTAACTCCATAAGATCTCATATTGGTGTTCCTGTATTTGATGTACCTGTTTGAACTCCTGAATGTTTATGCGTACTTCCTATTGATACTCCATTATTGGTAATAGTTCCAGTAGTATCAATATTACCAGTAACACTCATGGTGCTACCTGTACCACCACTAATATTAAATCCATCTTGACCTGTAATGCTACCTTTTACCAATAAATTATTATTCATTACAACATTTCCATCAATTGTTATACCAGTAGAATCAATTGTAATTTTGTTACTAGAATAAGCCAATTCTATTTTGTCATTGCCTATCGTTGCTACAGCAGTTGTATTGGGAGAAGTAATAACAATTGAATTTAAATCAGTAGCAGTCCAATTCGAATTCCCTACAGGAACAAAAACTAATGCCCCTAAATTACTAGGTGGAATTAATGAGGGTAAACCCTTACCCAATCCAGTAATATTTCCTATTTTTGTGCTTGCTGAAATACAAATTCCAGTGTCACCTACTTGAACAGGTATTCTAATATATTTACTCCCAATAATAGGACAAGTGATTTGAGGAAGTGTAGCTGAATCACCTGTATCTACTTCAAAATTAACAGTGACAATTGCATTAATTGGATCAACACTTAAAACTGAGCAAGGGTAAACCTGACCTAACTGTTCCTGATAAGCAGATATTTTCTGTTCAGCAAAATTATTTAATGAAATAGCAAAAGGGGTTTTTTGTGATGAACTCATATTAATTAATTGTAGTAGGTAAATTAGATGAAACTACACAATCAACAACTGTTACCCAGCTATTGCCATCAGCTTGTCTACTGCTTCCTACATTACGAACACGATTGATTTGGAAAACACCTTGAAACGATACATTATTTCTTTGTTGAGTTATAGCTGATGCGGCAGTATTTACGATAGGGGATTTACTTGGGAAAATAATATAATTCCCAATTTGTAAATCACCTCTCATTGCTAATTTTGCTTGAATAGTAACTAAATCTATCCAAGTTAAATTGCCAATAATATCTTGAAAATCAACTATTACTGTTTTTTGAGTAACAAGTTCTTCTTGAGAAGTTGTGCCATCATTTAAGAAAAATCCTGAAGGAGTGGCAACAATACCAACTCCAGCATAATTAGGTAATTTTAAGATGTCTTTACTGGTTTGATTTAAATATTTACTAAAACTTTCTAAATTAGTATATTGAGCAGATTGTGTTTCTGTTGCTATAAGATTTGGACTAATACCACCATTGATAACTAACTCTAACCCAGTTTTACTTTTTGGATAAGCCTTTTGTAAAGTATTTTTAATAGCATCTTCTAAAAATGTTCCTTTTTTCCAAGTAAAATCCAAATTGACATTTGAGCTTGGACTTACAACTGAATTGGTAATGACTAGATCTAAAGTAACAAGATTACCTTGCCAGTTTGCATACGATTGCAATATAGATCCATTAATAACTAATCCTTGTTGTGCTGGATTGGCAAAGGGTAAACCCTTAGACATTCCTAACTTTATCTGAATACTTGCAAATAAATTATTTGTGTAATCAGGGTTTAAATTAGCTGACTGATTTAAATCTTCAAAACTAATTCCATAAATTTTTACATACCCTAAACCTTGTGGTTGATAATTCCAAGATTGTGGAATATCAATATCTATTTTTAATGCTTGAGTATTATTCATTCCATTAGAATATAGCGTACTATAACTTAATGGTGCTCCACCTAATCCTGATTTTGGAACAATTGTAATATCGTAATATCTCATGGATTTATTTCAAAACTGGAACTGCTGACACGATAAACTAAAGTTGATGTTTTAAAATATCCAAATACCAAATTAATATCATAGTCATCAGGAGATCCGATAATAGGTCTACTAACAATCAAATTTCTTGAAGTATCATAAATGGAAACATAATATCTTGGTGAATAGATATTCCAAGAACATACAGCTACATAAGTAACCCCATCTAATACAGGATTAAACTGAAAATTAGAAGTAGATTGAGGAGTAAATTTAATATAAGTTGTCATCAGAATGGATAGTATTGATCAACAGTTGGAGCAGAAGTTGGTGGAACATTATTCCACCCTGTACTTCCACCTAAATTGGGAACAGTAGGAGTGCCATTTGTGATACTTTGCATAACAGTTCCTAAAGTTTGCTGTAAAAAACCACCTGTACTAATTAAAGGTTGTACAAAATCCCATTGAAACATATATTGTGTTTGTTTATCCCCCATACTACTTACATCTTTAATACTGGTTAATAAACAATTTGTATAAGTATATGCAGGAGTAATTACACTAAATGATCCACCTGAAGAAAGGTGTAGATCTAAAGTTAATTTCATAGCAGTCAAAATAGCTTGCTTATATACATAGCCACCATTACTTTGTGCTGGGCATATCATTAACATACTAATAGTTAAAGGTTCTTGAATAATCGCATTGGAAGCTACTTGTAAACTTGCAAATGGGTATTCTGCTACTTGCCACTGTTGTAAAGTGCCACCGGGTAATGGTTTCCAATGTGCAAATAGAGATTGATTCTCAATCCCCGGTACATCAAACAATTCTGTGATGGCAACAATGGGTAAAGTCTGCCCCGGTAAAAATTGTGCAATTCCACCTTGCAACAAAATAGGTGATTGCTCATAAGCTAATGAAAATATTGTTTGCGTTAAAGAAGTCAATTTGCACCCCTTGGGTTTTGTATAGCATTAGCAGAAGTATTAATATCAGCACCAGCATTATTATTAACTTGCACTCTAATTTTATTAGCATAAGCAAGTCTAGTTTCCAATGCTTTAACTGGATCTGCTGGTCTTTCGTATCCTATCCCAGCTTGTACTGCACCTCTAATATCTGTAGCACCTGATAAAGCTCTACCTGAAGATCTTTCATTATTCTTTAATTCATAATCAATAAATTCTAATTGTTCTTCTAAAGAACTTTTATAAATTGAATGACCAAACTGTTTTTCAAATAATTTTTGTCTATCAGGATGCCATTGAGCCAAACCATAGGCTTTGCCTTGATCGCCTATAGCTCCAGTTTTATAATCACTTTCTGCTTTTAAATTAGCCAAAATTCCTATTGTTGCATTTTCAGAATATCCTTTTGATTTAAAAAAGTTATAGGCTTTTTGTTGTGTATTTCTTTCTTCTTCTATATTACTTTTTGCAATAGATTCTTTTCCAATTACCCACCAAGGCAATTTCTTTTTTTCCTGATCTATTTCTTCTTGTGATATAGCTGGTCTTTTAAGAATTCCTAAAAATCTTAATGCTTCTACTACGCTATCTGCTAAATTTTTAACACCATAAATAAATGCATTTATATCTTGTTTAAATTCAGGGCTAGAAATATAAGTAGCAAAATTTTTAATTCCTTCTCCTAAATCTTCAAACCATTGTTTTAAATTAGGATTACTTAAAAATATTTTGATAGCATCAGCAATAGAATCAGATAATTTTCCTAATGATTCAGGCAGTTTTTCCAAACCTTCTATTAAAGATATTTGTAGTTTTTGACTACTTTCTTTTAATTTAACCCAAAAATCTTGAAATGCTTTATCAACTTTATCTTGTGTTTCAAATGCTTTATTGCCTTTTTTTAAATTTTCAATAAATTCTTTAAATTCTTTATCTGATAGTCCAGCTAATCTTCTTTGGCTTTCATAATCTAAAATTTGTGTAGTTCCTAAAGATTCTAATACTTGTCTTTGTCCACCAAATTGTTTATATAATTTTCGTATACTTGTTAAAGTATCAGGTAAAAGTTCACCAGCACTTTTCCCTGTTGTGTTCCCAAGAGCTAAAGGATTTAATAAATATTGTTTAGTAATGTCACTTTGTATATCAGCCAAATTACCAAGAGTTTGTAAAGGATTGATATACCTTCCACCATATACTTCTGCCGATCTTAATTGTCCAGTAGTAATCCCTAAACCTTGAGCAGTTCTTCTTTGAGTGCCAGTTGCAGAAGCTAAAGCTCCTAAACCAAATCCACCACCTATAGCACCTAAAGTTATAAATTTAGCAAAAGAAATAGCTGTATTAGCCATATTTCTTGCAATATTAGCTGTAATGCCAGCCATATTCTTTAATGCTTGTTCACCATCTTTGATGGATTTATTAAAATCGTCTTGTTTTTTCTTGGCATCCTGTAGGCTTTTACCTACACCTTGAATACTTTTAATACCACTTGTATTTGCTTTACCCCAATCTGAAGGCATTTGAGCAAGAGCTTTTTTAATTTTTTCAAATTCTTTAGCAAAGGCTTGAAACTTATCATCTAAAACATCAATTTCAATAACTGATTTCGTTGCCATTTTTTTCTCTAAAATAGTGATTTGTTATTAATTGCTTTAATAAGATGTCTTTGCCTAAATTCTTCTACATCTGACCACTTACTACCAGCTTCTTCCATAAACTCTTTAAAGCCTATACTACTAATATAATCTAAGATACTAGCAATGATTCCTTCGCCCTCTTGCCAGTAGATTCTTTTTTGATCAATATCGGTAAACCATTCTGATATTCCATAATGTCCGAGGATGTAAGAACCCAACCTCTTAATGCCCCTGCCATCTCCAAGAAAGAATTTTTCAGATCCTTGGGTGCAACCTTGGAGATTGCTGTAAAAAAAACGAGTGAACTCAATATCTCTGCTTCTTCATCTTCGTCTATAACTTCTCTTTTAATTGCTGTATCAAGTGCTAAAGTTTCCCAGCCATTTTCGCCAGTAACCATAATGTTTGTTAAACGAATAATTTCATTTACTAAACCTGCTTTAACCCCACCTGCACCTTCCCAATTACCAGCTTGATTTGCTATTGCTTTTAAAGCTGGATAAGCTAGTTGAGGTGCAGATAAGGCTAAATGTTCAGCTTTATTATTTGCATCAAAACATTGACTAAATACTTTTCCTAATTCAAGATAAAATTGTTCAAATACTGCTCTGCTGATTGAGGAAGAATGAACATATATTGTTCCTTTTTCAACAGTTTGAACTTGCATAACAAGATTCAGTTTTCGGTCAATTCGCATCACAGAATTTCCTTTTTTTTAAGTTGTATTGCTTCATGCATTAATTTAATATTAATAGGATTATATCCTCTAGCAATCGCAGATTTTCTCATTTTTTCTTTTGTTTGCTCAGAGTGTTTAAAGCCAGTTTTAATTACTCTCATTTTTTCTACAATTTCAGGTCTTTTTCTACCTTTTAAAGCGTTACTTCTTTTTTGCTTTGTTTCATCAAGTTGTTTTAAACCACTTGATCCTTGACCACCATCAGTAAGATTAGCAAGTTTATAGCCCATATCTTTAAAACAAGCTATTAAAACCTTTTCATGCTCAAGTGCATCTTGTTCAGAATCCCAATAAGCTAATATATCAGCATTAAACCCATGTTTTGCAACTATATTTTTCCAATATTTATTTCTTCTATTTTCAGAAAAGGCTCTATTTCCTGAGCCTTTCCCTATATAGAAAATCTTATTTGTATCTTTTGTTAGATGCAAATAGGTGTAATGCATATTAAGATATTGCAAACAATGATGAGTTAATAGAGTAGACACCACGCAATCTAACAATTAATCCAGCTTGCGTACCATCAAAAGCCACTTCTTGAATACTTGATAAAACACAGTTATTCAATTGAAATGGTGATAATGCTACAGAATCAGGATAAATCGTTACAGATCCTAATGTAGTATTAGTTTCAATTTGAGTTTTATATGCATTACCAAGAGCTTGCGTTCTTAATAAATGCATGGTGACATTTCCATAAATGTAAGGTTCAGGACTGGTTACTGCTCCAGTTAAAGTACCTATTAATTGTGAAGTATCACCATCAAATCCTAAACTAATAGCTTCTCTTGCTAAGTAAGAGGAAGTTACATTGAGATTTGCGAAATTTGCGTAAACTACGCTTGCTAGTAGTCTATTTAATGTACCTTGTACAATTTGTGGATTTGCCATTATTTATTCTCCTTAAACTGGAATGTTAGATGCAGTTAAGTAAATAGTAATGGAGCTGAATCCTCTTAATGGTACAAAGGTACAACTTAAACCTTTATAAATACCAACTGCATAGTCTGATGGATTTTGAGCTACATAAGTAGCAAAAGATACAGCATTGACTGTAGCAGGTGAGAGTATTAATCCAAACGAAATACCATTATTAACTGTTGCTTGAGCTACTTTTTGTAAAGTATTAATACCAGCCTGATTGTAATACAAAGGATTTGTAGGAGTATTTGATCCATTAATAATTGCACCAGCTAATGAAGTTGCAACATTGATAGATAGCCAATCTACTGAATACCAGTAATTAAATGGATTATCATCCATAAAATTACCACCTTCAATTAATGTATTACTGATTTGACCTTGAGCACCTGTAAATACAAAATTAGCTCCAGCCGCTAACACTTGTGTTTGTTGCGTTAGAGTTAAAGTTGAATAAGGTGTTACTGAATAAATATAAGTGTATTCAAGAGGTGAAGCTAAATTACTTGAACTTGGATTATATTCTAATGTTGCCCAAAAGAAAGCACTTGTACTAAATTCAGTAGCAGGAGCACTAGGACTTGGTAAAACAGCGAATACTGATTTAATTCCAGCATACAAATTATAATTTGCTAATGTAGTTGTTACATAGAAATACTGTTGAGCAGTTGTTCCTTCATATAACTTGTACATATTAATAGCATTTGTATTAGCATCCCATTCTTTAGGTACTAAATAACTATAGAATTGTGGAGTTGCTGAAGTTGCTGGCTGTCCAACATTTGCAGTAATGTATGTTTGTAATGCTGATACACCATTATTTACAGTGTTAGCTCCTAATTCAAGAATATAAACTCCCAAACTAGCACTTTGAGCAAAGAATGTATTTGCCATTGCTTGTAGTTCTACTGCTGAATTTAATTGAAATGTTCCAAGAGTTGATTCAGCACCGGGGTTTGTTGATAGTGGATAAGTAACAGTATTTGTTCCTGTTGCTGTTCCTGCAAATGTTCCATCGTATCCAATAGGATTTGTTCCAGCAATTACAATTTGTACTGTTGCACCACTTGGTATTCCATGAGGTGTTGAAGTAGTTACTGTTACTGTACCTGTTGCCCAAGTAATAGCAGTAATATTAATCGCTGGGTTGATAATTGATGTAAGACTACTCACGCTAGTTAATAGTTGAGTTGTACCTGTAGCTAAAGTAGTACCCCCTTGGCTAACAAATGCACCTGTCCTTTGAAGGGTACTAGGAGCACTCGCTACCTGCTGGGTTACTACTACATTGACAATATTTGGCATGATGCCCCCTTATTTAAACAATTAAATGAAGCTGATAGATACAACTTGACCAGTTCCTACTTCGTACACGATGCCATTTTTACAAGGAAAATCAATTGTATAAGTACCTACAGTATTAGGGATGACAGCAACTAAATTTGAAGCACTTGCTCCACCAATAGTTGCAGAATCATAAATTCCACCTGTTGTTGATCCTGCTGTTAATACATTCACTTTAGCAACACGACCACCTACTGATTTAACTAAAGTATTTGCTGATACATTCAAGAATGTATTGATGCCTTGTGCTGTAATTAATGCACCATTAATTACTGCTGGTTGATTTGCTCCAATTGCCATGATAACTCCTTATTTAAACTGTTAAAAAAAAACTACACTGGTACAGTACCTCTTGTAAGCGTAATAAATGCTTCCTGTATCAATTTTAATGCTACATCATTTACTGTATTTTGGTAATAACTAACCTCAAAAATAATTGATTTTTTCTGAGCAAGAATACCAAATTCAGGCTGAGTAACCTTTTCATCAAAAATGATAGGCATATTCATCATGCCAATGTTATCAGTATTCAAACTGTATTGATAGATGTAATTTACAAAATTTAAGGCTTCTTGATTTCTAATTCCAAAGATATTAATTTTTACTGTATCTTTAGCTAATTGTTGAATACTTGATTGAGTTGCAATTTCATTTTCCCCTGCAACAGCATAACCAGCAACAGCATATCCAGCAACAGCAGTTTTACTTTGATTTGCTTTTGGAGCAATATTATTAACAATAGGAAACTGTCCAAGTGCTATTGTAGATTGAATATCTACAGAAGCATAAGGGGGTGAAATATTCTGCCCTACCAAATACGATGGATACATTTGAAAGAATTGATTTAAAGATAACCAAATAGGTAAACTATTAGAAACAATCACACTTGTAGAATCAAAATCTGTCATCGAATTGATCAACTGTGTATTCATAATAGAATACAAAGCATCACCACGATAATGATATAAATCTGCTTGTTTATAATAGTTATCTCTACGACTGAAAGCAAAAGTTAAATCTTCATAATTCGCTACATATAACAAATTAGGATTTAGTAGATTGAAATCTTGTATGAGTTGTGGAGAAGTAAAAATAGTATGGTTATAAGCTGTAGTGCGATCTTCCAACTGATGCATTTCAGTATTAAAATGGAATGATCCATTAACTGTAATTTTCCTAGATGGAAGGGTACTTCCTTTGTTGTTAAATTCAGCAAAGCCATAAGTTAAGGCATTATAAATTGCTGTATCATTTAAAAGTGTTGCATTTACCCAAAAAATAAATCCGTCTAAAGGTAAAATTAACTTCACATACAAAGTAAAAGTAACCTGTTCATTTCCTGACAGAGTTTGCATACCTTGAGTTAAACCAGCACCTAATTGTGGTTTAGCTCCTGAAGTTTCATTAACTGTGGTCATTATTCAACCCATGCTTTTAAAGATGCTTCTAAAACTCCTGAATATATAAAAGAAGGTCTACGAGCATTTTTAGTTACTTTTCGTACTCCTCTTTTACCTTTTACATATTGCTTGGCTGATACATTTTTCATACGATAATTTGTACCATCGAGAGCGGCTTGTGTTGGTACACCTTCTATTCCAACATTTTCAACTTGTTGCAAATAGATCCACTTTTTTAAATCTTCTTCAATCATGGATGCACCAGCATTAATTGAATTTTGATAAGGAACTCCCAAAGCCATTTGAGCAATAGCTTGTTCTAATCCTTCTGCTAGATGATTCGCTATATTTTCAGTTTTATTATCAACAAATGCTGAAAATAATGTATATTTTTCTTCGAGTAACTTACCAACTTCATAAGTTGTTTTTTCACCATAAGGTTCAGGGACATCAATAACCCCAAGGTGCAATTTCATGTTAATCCCCAAAGAGTTCCAATAGTTTGCATAAAAGCTAATGCTTGTCTGCCATAAGGATCTTTAATTGCTTGTAAATCTAATAATTGTAGATTTTGTAATCCTTTGCCTATTGTCAATGTTTCACTGGTGGAAACATCGCTTGCAGAGCTTATTACTCCAGCTACAAAATTATTCATGCCATAGGCTTGTCTTGCATCAGCAAAAAATGTTTGACCTGCATAATCTTGTTGCCACTGTATTAATTGACTACCACCCCAGTTATACACAGTTAAGGTATAAATATCAGGAACAGTATTAGCAAAATCTTTAGGAACAATGTCCAATGCAATTTGAAAAGCATAGGCATATCCTTGATCTGTAGGACTTATGACTACAGAATTCAATCCCATTACAGCTTGTGACCAAGCTACAAAACCTGCTAATGTTGGTGGAGAAGTAATGGGATCACTCATAATCAAATTGTACCTAAGTTAAATTAAAAAATCATGCTTTTCTTGGTCTACCTCTACCTTTTGGAGCAATACCTTCTTTTACTACTTCAATGGTTTGTTCAAATTTAGGTTCATTATCAGCATAATGCTTTCTTTCTTCGATGATTTCCACTTCCAAAGGTGCTTTTTGCTTTAAACCCATTTGTTGAGCAGTTTCAGATATTTTTTGATCTGATGCTACTGCTGTAATTTTTCTTGCTTCAGTTGCTCTATCAATCATGGCTTGATCTCTTACAGAAATGCCATTTTCAATAGCTTCAACATTAACAGGCTTGTCTATACGATAAGCCATTCCTGAAAAATTACCTTTAATTTTATCTACAGGTACTAACCCATAAACCTCATGTTGTTTTATGATTTGATCAATTTCATCTTTTGATCCTTGAATCTTAACTTGTGATCCAGCCCTTATTCTTTCCATAAAAGGTCTTGGATTTTCAAACAACATATAAGTAAATTGATGATCCTGTTTTGTACAATTAGCTATATAAAGTTCCATAATATTTCCCCAGTTGGGTGGGTGACAGATGATGCGGCACTCCTTTTGAAAGTACCCTGCCACCCATTGTTACAAACTTGGCATCACACAAGTCTTAATACTATAACATTAACTTTTTGAAGCTGGTGATTCTGATGTATTATCTTTCGATACTTCAGGAGCAGGAGTGTCATTTACAACTGAATCGTTGTTTTTCTTTCCCATAAACTCACGAACTTCTTCCATGAATTTTTCCAATTCTCTAAGAACATTTTCAATCATCATTTTTTTTCCTTTAAAAAAAACCCCACAATTAAGTGGGGTTAGTCTACTTCGCACATGAAAATTAATAAGCCGCAGATAACAAATACATAGCTTCAGGTCTTAAACCCCAACCTGATGTAGATCTCATTGTGTATAAAGTTGTAATGCCACCATCAGGGATTGGAGTAGGAATCTCTGTAGGAGCAGATACATCAGTAAGCATCAATGAAGTAGCTGTTGTATTAGGTGTTAATGTAGCAAAAATGTTAGTGTTGATCTGAGCATTAGCTTTAGGGATGTTGAGTTCAGGAGCAATTAAAAGAATTGCGTCTGTACCACCAGCACCTTGACCAATCAAAGTATCATCTACTGCAAAACTAACATCATCACCACCTGCCCACTTAGCAACTGTTTCAACTAAACCTGCCGCTGTTTCAACACCAGCACCAATTCTTTGGAACTGAGTTAATGAAACAACACCTGAATAGCTGATTTGGCTAATAAAGCGTTGTGGAGCTAAGAATACTAAACGCAATGGCTGACCAATTTGCAATGTATTAGTCTTTAAAGTACCAATCATATTCAATAGGTATTGAGCCAATTGTCCTGAATCCCACTTAGAATAGCCTGTATTACCATTAGTATCAGCACCTAAAGTAGATGTTGTAATACCAGCAGTATTGAGCAAGCCTTCACCATTTGAAGGATTGTATCCAAATAACAATGCATTACGCAATTGTTGAGCAATACCTTGACGAGCCGCAAGTCGCATAGCTTGTGGTAATGCATAACCCCAAACACCAGTAGCCGCTTCATCAAAGTTATCATACTGTGCTCTAGTTTGAACACGATATGTAGCAGTGCTAATCATAGAAGGAATGACTGAAGCACTTGGCAATTGGTTAAATTGAGATTGGTTAGCTTGAACCTGAGTTGTTACTTGTAGCTTTTTAGCATACACATACAAATCAGCTTCACCCAATCTTGGCATTGGATTTTCTGTAGCAAGGGTTGTAAACGCACCTGACGCTAAACTGTACTGCATAATCAGTTCAGGCATCATATAGTGTGGGTTAGCTGTTACAAATGAGGGAGCAAAGCCTGACATAGTAAAGTTCCTTTATTAAATTAGGCAAAGAGCCACATATTGATTGTAAATCCAGTTGGCTGTATTTGTTCCTGAACTATAGGAAACAGTTTTATTGCCACTGGTGCTAACTGCGATAACCTTTACAGGGAAAGCAGATTGTGTACCGGGTTGTGTTGTTGTTACCCAGTTGTTTGTGTAGTTAAAGTAAACAGTAGTTGTAATCAATTGTCCATCAATACCTACAGAAGCAGGATCAAGAATCAAAGGAATACGAGCACCACTACCAAAACGATAGAAGTTTACTGACATACCGGGGCTGTATAAAGGTGCTGTACTTTGTGGAGTAGTGATACCTGCATAAGCCTGATTGTAAACTGCAATACCTGTTGGATTTGCAGAGCCAGTAGCTTGAAGAACTGAAGAACCAAGAGTAGCAGTACCGGGCTGTACATTACCTGATAAAGTTCCTTGACCATTTTGTCCAACAGCAGAGAATTCCTGAATTGGAATACCACCCCATAATGGAGTAGTTGCTGATGTTGAAAGAATACCACCAGCTAAATAAAACTTAACTGCTGGATCATCTTGTGCATCACCTTGCGTAAAACCAGCAGAGTTGGTATTAAATAAACCACTCGCATTGGTTGTTTGCATAGGATTTAGTGAAATGAGTGCTGACATAATCTAATCCTTATCTTTTGAAGTTGTTGAGGTTGAATTCCTTAACTCTTTGAGCAGGAACTTTAAAAGCATCTAGCCAACCAAAACCACCTTTGAACTTGGTAATAGTACGACCTGAAGCATCTCTTTCCTTAATTTCATATTCTGCATCATTAGCATACAAAGTAGGAGATTTAGCGGCTTTCAATGCGTCATTGAAAATTTGCTTTTCTGCAATAGAGAGCATCTTTTCACCCTTGATTTCTTTAAGAAGATTTACATCTTTATAAGTATCAGAGTATGCCTGTAATCCACGCAACAAACGCTTACGATAAGCAATTAAACTTTCGCCTTGTAATGGTCTTGAAGCAGATTTGCCAAATGATGCAAATACTGAATCAGCTTTAGCTTGAGCATCAGCATATTTTGCTTCTTCTTCATCCATTTTCATGGCTTCTTCATCTTTCTTAGACATTTTTTTGTCATCGTCATCATCGTCATCATCGTCATCTTTTTTGAATTCCATGTGACCGGGATGTTCTACTTTACCTTCATCATCAGGCTTCATTTCTCCAGCCTTTCCATGTTCTTTAGGATCAGAGCCTTCAGCATCCATGCGATCATCATCTTCATCTTTACGCTTTTTAGCATCCATCTTTCTTTCCATGAATTTCTTGGCTTCTGATTCTGATTCTTCTTCATCATCATCGCACATTGCATCATCATCGTCTTTTTTGGCTTTCTTTTTGTCAGCCGCAGTAACCAATGGTGGTGCGGGTAAGTTTTTTTCCATACTATCTACACGATAAGCAAGATTGCTCAAGGCTGATAGAATGGCATCTAATTTTTCACCTTGGGCATCTGCCTTTGGTGCATTTACATTTTCATTCATATTTGATACCTCAGGGTTAGTTAATAAAACTCCGGCTGGATCGCCACCTTTATCCCATACTCCCTTAGATCCTCTAGCTTTGGTAACAATAGCTATATGATCTAAAAGAAATGGAACACCTTCTATTAAGAGTGGTTCACCATTCTCAGTAGTAAGTGTAGTGTTTCCTGCTGTATTGTCAAATACAACAGAAGGGGATGTACTAATTTCACCTTCGCAAATCTCATTAATTGCGTCTTGATCGTAAATCTTAGCAATACCCCAAACTTCGTCACCTTTAATATAAGGTAACATAATACTTCCAACTGCTCTATCTTTGAATTCTTTTCCATTCAATACAGCAGTTTCAGGATGATCCATAATCACCATTAAACCATTACATCTTCTTAAAAACTCATCATTCAAATACAGTGATGAATCTCTCCAAACATATTCACCTATAGAACCTCTATATGCTAATCCAGTTCCAGTAATGCGAATTGCCAATAGCATAATATTCGCATACATTTGTGGACTTGGCAAAACATTTGCTTTAACTAATTCTGCAACATCTAATTCAGTTTTAATGCTTGCTACTTTCATTGCTATTTCTAAACCGGGGTGCAATGGCTGTGGTGGCTGATTAACAGGACACCAATCGTATCCAGTAGATTCATAATTTAGCTTCACATCGCACTTTTCAAAACCTCTTGCAATGTAAGTACAAAATTGACCATCATCATGCAATACTTCGAGCTTGCCCTTGTAGTCAATTCCTGTTTCCTCGAAACATTCTCTACGAGCACATTCCTCTAAACTTTCATCTTTTGGATTTTGATGACCACCGGGTACTGCCCATGTATAAGGGTAATCCCCACCATCACCTCTGCGAATCATTAAAACTTCGCCACCATCAGTTAAAAATAATATTCCTGAAGCTCTGCCTTCTGCTCCAGCATCTTTAGCTATTGGTTTAGATTCTTGAGCAGGAACTTGTTCTCCATGAATATCTGCAATACCCATAGCTGAATCAGGTACACAATTAGGAACTTGTTTACCATTTTTTTCTTTCATACCTACTTGATGATAATCTTCCCAGCATGGATCTTCATCAGGGATAGATTCTGCATAATCAATTAAAGCATCCAAGATATTGGTTAAATCATGCTTAACATCATCAGCATCACATTTCCACTTACGCAAGGATTTATTAATTCTTGAATCAGGATCATGGGCTGTTTTTTCTGATGTTAATTTTGCTTTCATGCCCTTCATACGAGCACAAAATGACGCTTTTCTTGATCCACCTTCAGGTTGTGGAGCTTTTAAATGTGCATGGTGAGTTCTATTGTAGTTTTCTCTACCTTTTTCATTTAATCCACCATTTTTGTTTTCACCTTTTTTGGTTTGCCAAATTTCAGTATCAACACCAAATCTAGGAACTGGTTCACCATTTCTGACCATTACATCATCAGATTGCATGGCTTTTTGTAGGTAATTATCTACTTTTACACCTAGAATTTTACGACTAATAGCTTCTATTTCATGTCTAATTGAAGCAAGTTGATGCTTCGCTTCGCTTAATTCAGAGCTTTCATCTTCTATAAATTCAGGGGTACTTAATGGGGTGGGTTCTTCAGGGGATTCATCTTTTGAATGTTTGATGAATTTTTTTGCTACTTCTTTAGGGATGCCAATATTGCTTTTGCCACTTGCCGCGGCATACATAGCTTTTCTTTGAGAACTTGATTCAAATGGCATAAAAAATACCCTACTTAGTTTTTATTGATTGTAATGCCAATTCTCCCTTTTTTGTCAAAATATTTTTGCATTGTTTTAAATTGTATAAATACACATAATTGCACCTGCAATACACTTCTTCACCGGGTTGCGTAATCTGATCAGTATAACCATTAGGATGGGTTAAATAACCTTCCTTATCAGCCCAAGATCCACGAATAACATAGATTTTTTCATCTCTCTCTTTATGATCTTTACGATAATCATAATTAATTTGTCGCCAGTGGCTATGCCATTTGCCAGCAATAGCTCCATTGTCTACTGCAACTATGTCATTGATATTAGATATTAATTTATGAGTTTGATCAATAATTACCCTTCTTTGTTCAAACCCTATTTTCCCTAAAGATTTACGAATATCCTTTTTTTGCTGTACACGATCTACAACTTTTGATCCACCAGCAGGAATAGATGTTGCCCATCCTTCAAATCTACGCAAAACTGTATTGACTGCTTCTTCACGATTTAATTTAATTAAATTCGCTGATGTGACAATTCTACGATCTAGTTCAGCTTGTAGTTTAGGTTTTAGTTTATCAACATCAAATTTACTGATGTTGCCTTTTACTAATGATCCTTTGGTGACTAATCTATAAAAAGCTGATCTAAGAGCTTTTTCTAATTCTTGCTGTATTTGAGATTCAGGTATAAGTTCAGCTATTGCTGATTTGTAAATTCTATCCATCCACATCCTGATTCGTTCTTCAGAATCATAACCATTTTCTATGATGTCATTAACAGCTTCAGTTAGGATTTCAAAAAATGTCATTGTTTAGTCTTTATAAGAAATAATTCCCAAGCACTTGGATGCATACGAGCTTTCCCATTTTCATAATTACTCCATCTTGCTTGTGTAGTATATATCAAACTGGATGCTTCAGATTGGCTTAATTTTCCCCTAGCAGAAATAATTTCTATAGGAGAAGGGACATACCCTTGTATGCCCCTTGATCTTTGTTTAATAACCATTAGTTAAATTTAAACTCCTACCAATTGTTTTGAAACATTGTATTTTGAAACTTCAATGCCCATTTGTATTAATTTATCAGCTACTTCATCAGAATAGTTCATCCAAAGAACAGTATCAAATTCTCCACTATCAACCATGTCTTTAGATACAAGCAAACTTCTAATTGAATCACTAATTAATTTTGCTTCCTTTTTACTAATTGCCATTTTTATTCCTTTCGTGAATTAAACTACCAAACCTTCAATAGCCATCATATAAATAGGATGGACAACCAACATACAAACTAAAACAACAAGAAGAACATAGATCATTTTGATTTCCTTTCGTGTTAATCAAGACTACATCTTTATATTAATGCTTATTAAGCATAATGTCAAGCAATTTGTTGCTTTTTTTTCATTAAATTTAAAAATATTTCTATTAAATAAAGATTGTCAATATTGGCTGAATTAAATACAGCTTGAGCAAATTCAAAATACTTTAGTTTTTTTTCTATGCTCCAGTTGGGTGGACTATCCAATACATCCCTGATATTGCAAATCTTATCAGCTACTTTGATTAGTTTTCCAGCATAGGAAATACTTTTTACCTTTTGAATTTGTGCCAATTTTCTATCTTCACCATCCAAGCCTACTGGATCAGTTACATCATCTACGATTTGAGCAATGCAATCATTAAACATATTGCCAATATCTGAAATGCTGATAGCACAATCTTCTACAACATCGTGCAATAGTGCAGAGCACAAAATATCTTCATCGTGTATACCAGCTTCAAACAATAGTTTAGCAACTGCTATTGGGTGATTAATATATGGAGTTGCATTTGCATCAAGTCTTTTTTGATCTCGATGCAAAGTGCTTGCCAGTGATATTGCATTAATTAAATTTTTCAATTTTTTTTCTTTCGCTTTCCCACAATATCATAGTATCATGCTTAATAGGTATTTGCAAGGATTTTATTAAAAATAAATATTTTTGTTTTTTTGAAATAAACGCTTGACATTATGCTTAATTAGTATATACTGTAATTGTAGTAATTATTTCACGAAAGGAATAAAAATGGAATTCGAAATTTATGGGTATTTGGTTCGGAATTTAGAGCAAGCTAGAGCTGTTCTTGCTTTGGCTGTCGCAAAAGGGCAGTTAGGTAGACAAGCTGTGGCTTTGCAAGTGATCCAACAAATTCAACAACAAGGGGGTGTGTGATGGCTGTTCGTGAGTTAAATAGGTATGTTCCTGCTGGTTATGAACCTTTGATGCAGGATGCAGAATATGGCATTGAGATCTTCGCTGATTTAAATAGATTGTGTGCCATTGGTTTTGCTGGTAGAAGAAATAACGCTGACTTCAGATATTGCTTCAGCAATTTAGAAAGATTAAATCAGTATGTTGCTGAGTATGCCCAAAGGATTAGAGGTAATGCCCAGTACAGAGCTCAACAAAGAGCACAAAGGGTAGAAGCCAATAGACAAGTTGTTGTGAATGTTGGTGACATTTTCAGAAGTAGCTGGGGTTACGAACAAACAAATATTGATTATTATCAGGTTGTTGCTGTTCGTGGTCGTATGATAGATGTAAGACCTATCAGCCAGTTAAGAGAGGGAAATGGATGTCCTGATCAGGGTTACTGTGTTCCTGTTCCAAATAGCTTTGTGGGTGATGCAGTGAGTAGTTATCGTGCCCAAGGTGATGCTGAAAATGCTTACTTTAGAGTTGCGAGTTACGCAAATGCGTATAGAATTAATCCTGTGGCTGTTGTTGCTGGTGTTCCAATTTACGAGCAAAGTCATTGGACTGCTTACTACTGATCTAGTAGGTTTTCTAGCCCCTTGAATAAAGGGGTTTTTTGCAACCTAAAATCATAGTATTATGATAAAATATTAATGAAGGAATTAAAAATGAAATTTGATAAAAATGCTGTGTTCTATGATTGTGATGGTATTCCAGTAGTTATTGGTGCTGGCAATGGCTTACCTTCATGTTGTGCTTTAGATGAAAAACATCCAAGAAAATTTCCAATTGATTCAGCAGTTAAAGGAACTTCGATTAATTATGAAGGTTTCATGGATTTAGTTAATTCATTCCATACCGAATCATAATCATCTTCCATTTCTTGAATTAATTTATTTCTTTTTTGTGCTTCTTCATCAGTAAAAGTTCTATTTTCTGATGAAACAATTCTATCCATTTTAGATATGATTTCATATTTATCGTGGTTTCTACTTTTTGCTTCAAGCATTTCAGGAATATTAACTTGTATTTCTGCAATTATTCCATCAATTTCTACATTCATTTTGGCATCACGATAACCAAATAAGTTGGATTTAACATTAGGATTTAATAAATCTCTAAAACCACTATCGAGAACTTTATATTCTTTTTTAATTTTATCAACTGCTCCTTGTGCTTCTGCAATTGTTTTAACTTCAATAGTTGATCGAACTAAATCTTTAATTTTTGTTGGATCTCCATTGTAATCATACATAATTTTTTCAACTGCTCTTTTTGTGCCTTTTAATGGTGGTTTTTTATATTCTCCATTTACTTCTTTAGTAATTTTTTCACCAATTGCATCAAATTTATCTTTTACTTCTGAAGCCTTTTCATAAATTGATTCCAATTTAATTCTTGCTTCAGGTTTTAATGGTTCTAAGTCTTTTGTATTAAAAACATTTTCTAAGTGTTTTTTATTATTCTTAGCTGTTGGAGCTTTAGGTTTAGATAATAAAGCTGGAGTTGCTGGAGTTGTAATAGGTGCTACTGCTTTTCCTGTGGCTGGTGCTTCTGCTCCACCACCTGCACTGGTGAATTTTCCATCAGTATCTCTAGGATGATCTGCTTCTTGCCATATAGCATCATTAACAACTAAATAATCTTGTGATCTCAATAAAGCACATACAGCTTGTGTATGTTTAGGATAAACAGTTACAAATTGCCCTGATTTTTTATTGAGAAATCGCATAAATCACCTATGAAAATTGTTTTAATTTTTCTTCAACTTTTCTCAAATGAGCTTTAATTCCTTCTTTTTCTTCTTTTGATTTAGATTTGGAATTTAAAAGTAGTTTTCCTTCTTGATAACTATTCCATAGTTTATTTTCTTCAGTAGTCATAGATTTTTCCATTTGACTAGGTCTTTTCATGCTAAATTCTTCAGAAGAAGATAATTTTGTTTTAGATCCTTTAGAACTTCCACCACCTGAACCAAATTGACCATTAGACGATCTTGGATGATCTGCTTCATTCCATTCAGCATCTTTAGCAATTCTATAATTACTATCTCTTAAATAATCTTTTGCCATTAAATCATCACGAACTATAACAAAGTTATTTGTTCTTAAATCTTTAAATATCATTTTATTACTCCTATTGAGTTTTACGAGTTAATTTTTCTTCAGGCATTGTTCCCTGAGGTGGTTCATATTCAGATATTAAATCAGAATCAAGATTTAATGAACTCTCAAATAAATCTTCCATTTCATTAATATTATCCTGTGCCCATTGTATCAATGTTGCTCTGTTTTGTGGATCTATAACTGGTAAAACAGTACGCAATACTTCATTAATAGATTTAATCTTAATGTCTGCAACTTTAACTTTTTCGCTTGGTGGTTCTTCCATGAGAGAAGTCCAATCAGCTTTATATGCATTTTGCCACATATAAAAAGCCTGTTCATAAGTCTTATCCTTATAAATTTCAGGATATTGATTTTGAACTGCTTCGAAAAATTCTCTATTCCATGCACGATGCTGTACGATCTTGTCAAAGAATTTAAACAAGCTATCCATGTCATTTCTAATACCATCTATGAATTGAACTATGGCTTTTGCATCCTCTGTACCTTCTCCAAATCCTTGCGTAAATGCTTCATCTTTGAGCAATAATGCAGGAACATCAGAAGCAGCGGCTATGTTCGCTATGATGTTATTTCTAGCAGTTGTCATAGCAGTATCAGTATTACTGAGATTTAATGCTTCTATGCTTTCATCAATATCAATAGAAAGCACATTACCTGTTGCTCCTTGCTGAAGATATGTTCTCTTAATTCCTGAAGCCATTTGCATCAAATTATTAACAATTGATCCAGCAGGTTTTTGTTTTGAAATTAATAAACCAGCTTTGAAAGTTACCAAATCATCAGTGATCATGGATTGCACAAATGATTTCAAAGGATATAAAGCTCTTAAAAATACTGATCTACCAGTAAAGCCAAACGCTGAGGATTGGAAACTTAAATAAATTGGAGTGTTGTTAAATACAACTACTGATCTACTAGGATGATATGGTTGCCCTGCCGCTGTACTCCAAGCTAATGGTTTTTGAAAATCAGGAGCATTAGGGTTTTGGTTAGTGACAATCGAACCAGCCAAGTTCAAAGGATCGAGTTGATTAAAGTAAATTTCTTGATCAGCAAGTTTCCATAAATCTAATGGATCAGTAGTTGATACATTAGGTGATCCAATTACAATAGCACCAGCACCATAAGCTCTTTTGATAAAGCTCACATCACGAATATGGTTCGTTGCTCCTAGTTTTTCCCATTCTCTCTCAAATGCTTCCACCAACATTTCTTTTGGTTCAGCATCTACTGTAATGATTCTAGGCTTAGATAAAGCCATCATAATTGGCTTTTCTACGAGTTTTCCACCTAAAGGATGATATTCCCATAGGGTTTTACATAATTCATAACTAGCATTATCCCCCGGCTGAATATCGCCTGAAGCAAGAATATTCATTAGATTTCCACCAATGGTTGTAGTAGTTATCGTTATATCTGACATAGTTATCCTTTAATAGCCATATTTATCGCCAACTCCAATAGCAATTCCATAAGTAAAACAATCCAATAGATCATCAGCCCTTTTATGAGCATCTTTGTCACCTATTCTAAATCCAGTTACTTGAGTAATCAAATGATTTCTTGTAGATCCTTTGAAACTTGCTACCTTATCAAATGCATATTGAGATATTTTAAGTTTTTCTTGATGAAAATGTCCTGAAACTGAAATAGCTCTTTCATCCTTTCCTACAGCAGTGAGCTTGGAATCTATGGCATGAGTATTCCATCCTCTTGTTCTTCCCTGTTGAATAAGAATAGATCCAGTTGCAGTATCCTCAATAAACAATCCAACACTGCCATTTCTAGCCTGTGTTTTACCTGCAAAATCATCTAATCGCTGAAAGATAGTAGGAATATAGCTTTCTAATAAAGCTCCATCCACTTGCAATATATCCCAGTCTAAGATAATTAATGGCTGTCCATATAACTTATTGATTGCAAAGTAAATAACACCTGTACCATCATTTTCTTTGCCACCTTTAACTGCTGTATCCATCACAGCATAAACACCATCACATTTAACTGGATAATCCAAAGGCTTACCATCTTGTAGCATTTTGTCCAAGCTAAAAAAAGCAACTCCTGACCAGTCCACAAATTCAGCTAGATATTCTTGTTGAAATACTAAAGGATTATTGCGTTCTCTTTCTTTTTCGAGTTCTTCAGGTGGTACATAAGGGTTTGTACTGGTTGGCTTATGAAATGATGTAAATCCCATATCAGGATCATTACAGATCGAATAAAAGAAGTTTTCAGTATCAACACCATTAGGAGTTGAAAATACCCATGCTGTGCCCCTTGTGGTGAGCATGGTAGGCTTTAATGATCTTTCCCATATCTCTTTCATTTGTGGAGTTTTGGTAAATGATGCTTCATCAATTAGGATTAGATCATACTCTCTACCCCTACCAGCAAGTTCATTATCATTTAATATCCAAAAATCAACCTTGCCACCAAATTTAGATTTGATTGTTCCTTCATTTCTGTTAGCTGATGAAATAATAGGAGTTAGGATTTCTCGTATGTGATCCCATGGTTCTTGTAGCTGTTTGTATTCAGGAGCAAATATCCCCACTGATTTCTTCTTACATATTGCATCAGTAGCTAGGATCTCTAAGAATCTAGTCTTACCCCATCGTCTACCACATCTAACTGCATTAAGTTTAGATCCATTTAGGTATAGATCAGTTTGCCCTGCATGGAATGTTGGAGCATAAATGTCATACTTCATTAGTTTTTACTGGAAGTCCACCATGATATGTAATTTCTACTGATCCAGTATTTTCTACTTCTTGTCTATCTTTCCAGCCAAGAACATTTTTAGCTGTAAATATGGCAAATGGTTGTGAAAATGCTCCAGCCATTGCACCTTCAACGAGTATAGATTCTTGATATTCTTTGGCTTTTTTATATGCGTTAGAAAAGTTTGGATGTTTTAACTCTCCATTAGCTTTTTTTGATGTAGCCCAATCCCAAAGAGTTTCCCTAGTTACTCCAATATTACAAGCAAATCTAGCTAGTGTTGGGAACTTACAAGGAACTAATTCTCTTTTTTGTCCACCACTACGATCTTTAAGAGTTACTTCTTTATAGGGTTCTATGTTAAAGAATTCAATAAGTTGATCGCAATATTCTTCTTTGTAGACAGTTGGTCTACCCATTGGTAATAGATCTTCAGGATTTTTTCGCTTAGTCATAGTTGGGATACTATCACAAATTTACAGGATTTACTCCAAATTGTTCTTCGATAAATTCAAGTAAGGCTTGCTCGTTAATTCCATAGCGAGCTTCAAATTTCCCTTTTTTACCAAGAGAGTGAACACCGGTATTTCCTCGATGATGCTCGAAACATAGGGGGATGACTGGAGCTTGCTTTCTTGGGATGTTTCCATTTCTGATATGGTGAATTTCACATCCTGTATCTTGTGTTTCATATCCAAGATATTTGCACAAGATGCATCCATTTTTTGCAATTTTTGCATAATAGTCTTTTTCTTTTTTCGTTGTCATTTTGTAATGTATAGCATCAATGTTTACACCTTCAAATTCTGTCATGGATCTATTCCATGTTCTACTGCAAAAGCCATAATGTATTCTATAAACTCTGACATTTCTGCCACTGTGAGGTGGGAAGTATGTCGAAATACAATATCTACTCCTTGGTAATCAATAGATGGTAATATTTCAATTGATTCACCTCTTGCTCTCAACCAACCAGCAGTTAGGAGTCTTTTCCATGTATCTATTGCTCTTTTTTTTCCTGCCCATTCTACCTTTAATGATATTTTTTGGATGATGGTATGAAGTAATGCATTTTGTTCTAAGGATCTATTCTTGGGTTTGATTTCAACAATATGTCCTTGAGGAGCTTTTTTGATCGCTTCTATTGCATTAATTCTTACTGCATCATTAGCAAGAATAAAAAATTCTTTCATTTAATTTTATCAGGAAAATAAGTATATTGCCAAATGATCCTTCTTCCCTTAGGATTAGGATTGGCAACTTGTTCTCTTGTTGCGTATTTCAGTTTGATTAAATGACATAAAGCCATGGATATTTCAGTGGCATTTAAATCACAATTTCTAGCAATATCAGTATAAGTAAATGAATCTCGTTGATTTACAAGGAATTCCCTTACTTTTTTGACTGCATTACCTTTAGGTTCAAGTTTAATTTTTGGCATAATTTATAATATATCATAAAAGTTCTAATCCTTGTTGTTGTAATCTTTTGTTTTGCAATAGTTCATATTCTTTATTAAGTTCGCATCCAATCCATTTACGACCTAAATTTTGAGCAACTTGACCAGTTGTTCCACTACCAAAAAATGGATCAAGAACAATATCTCCAACTTTAGTTCCTGCTAAAATCATGGGTTCTACAAGTTCCATAGGATATGTAGCAAAATGAGCACCTTTATATGATGAAGTATTTATACTCCAAACACTTCTTTTATTTGCCATTTCATTAATTGTTACAAATGATTGTTGAGCTAAACTATTATTATTTTCTGTTCTTTTTCCTTCATAACGAATATTGCCCTTATCACTTCTCGAATCAATTCCATAAAATTTTGATGGTTCTTGAATAGCTTTATAATCAAAATAATAATTAGGCTTTTTACTTAAAAGGAAAATATATTCATGGGATTTGGTACATCTATCTTTAACAGATTCGGGCATTGGATTTGGTTTATGCCAAATAATATCTTGTCTTAAATACCATCCAAAATCTTGTAATGCAAACGCTAATCGCCAAGGCATACCTAATAAATTTTTAGGTTTAATTCCTAATTTTTTGCCGCTTGTAGGAGATTCAAAAGGTGTGTATTTACTTTGACCAAAAGATTGTTCATGTTGTCCATTACCATTACTTCCAGCATAAGAATCACCGAGATTAACCCATAAAGTTCCATCATCAGCCAATACATCCCATACGCCTGCAAATACTTCTACAAGATTATTAATAAATTGTTGTGGAGTTTCTTCTAATCCTATTTGTAAATCTTTTCGTTCAGCACCACATTTAGGACATACAGTTTTATATATTGCATCACCAACTGTTAAATCTTTATTAGCATGACCTGTGATTGTTTTATCTGAATGTTTACTATCTCGTTTATGAGAACAATTTTCATCACCACCAATCCAAGTTCCTGTCCCATAATCTCTTAATCCATAATATGGTGGACTTGTAACACAAGTTTGAACTTTAATACCTTCTTCTTTCATTTGTCGCAACGAATCACGACAATCACCCCAATAAACCTTATTCATATATTCTCCAAATAATTAATGATTGGCTGTTGAAAACTTTCAGTAAATTGTTGGCTTTTCTTATCAAACCATAATCCAATTTTTCCACTCCAATCACCATGACGCTGTTTTGAAATAATTAATGCGGCATCAGGTTCTGAGTTATCAGGTAATAGATTTCTTTCAGTTTCTCGTTCTTTTTTTATATTTCTTGAAATAATCATTACATTATCTACAAGATCAGATATTGAGCCTGATCCCTTTAAATCAAATTTATTAGCTGTTTCAGTTTCATCATTTCCTTTTCTTACATGGTGAACTAAAAAAATATGTATATTCATTTCTTTTGCAACTTCACATAATTGATTCATAAAGTCTTTTTGACCATCATAATCAGTTTCACCTTTGGTGCATTTAGTCAAAGAATCAATGATTACATGAGTTACACCTAACTCAATTGAAGCATATCTGCATAAACTAATGACTTGCCAAGTTTCTAGGCTTCCTACATGATTAAATAAATAAAAATGATCTAATTTCCATTTCATAAACTTATTTATTTGATGTTTATTAGGAATGTTTGAACCAGTTGCCTGTCTAGTCATTCTTGCTAATGTTGATACTGGTGGCATTTCTAATGAAGCCATTAATATTTTTGAACCTTTATTAACAATGTCTAATGCTATTTGTCCAAGAATTAAAGATTTACCATGACCATTTACACCAGCTAAAACAGTTATTTCTTTTCGCCTAAATCCTATTTTTTGGTCAGCATCAGGAAAAGGCAACTTATCTCCTAAAATTCCATTTTGTCTTGTTTTGAAATATTCTAAAACTTCATTCTCAAAATCTGATTTTTCATTTACACGACTGCGTATTTCTGAATATTCAGCATATTTATTTAAATCAATATCAATTAACATAAAGTTCACTCTCTGAATCAATAGTTAAAAGCGTTTTTGGGGATAAGGTGAGGATATGTCTATACCATAGGAAAAAAAACTCATCTGTAGCAGTTTTGGATTGAATCAGGTGTATTTTTTGGTCTTTAAAGAAACCACAATCGTATGGTTTAGGTCTATTTTGTTCTGTATAAATGCTTGGCATTGAAAAATCTTGATCATTTGGATTAAACCAATAAGGCTTATCACCAACAATCATAAATATTCCATTAAAATTATTTCCTCGATAAAAATGTAAAAATGCTTCTTTTTCTCCAATCATACTGGTCTCCTTAGTGATGCAAAAATATCATCATTTGATGTTTTTACAATTAACTCATCTTCCCATCTCCTATCTCTAATCCATCGTTCAGCGTCTTTACGATATTTAGATTCAGGTATTGCAATAGCTTGAGCTCTTGCTTTTTCAATAATTACCTTTATAAGTTCAGAATCAGGATTTAATTTGTTCCATTCTTTAAAAGCAACACTTTTACCTACAAACTTTGAATATGCTTTCCAAAACAATTCAAAATCACTCGTATATGTATTACTTCTCTTCTCTTCTCTTCTCTTCTGCTGACTTGAGCCTGTCTTAGGACTGTCTTTAGTCTGACTTAAGTCTGTCTTTTTAATCACTATGTCATTGATTTCATTAGGTGGTTCAGGATATTTGCTATTTACAAATCTTAATCTTTGTTTAAATCTTGGTATAAAAATAAACCTTTCATTATTTACAAAATAAAGTCGTATTAAATCTTGATCAACCAGTTCTGTTAGCAAAATTTCCATACGATTCGATTCCATTCCACGACCTGAAAAACATCTTGTTCTTAAGGTAAAATTTTTCCCTGAATAACGAGCTGTATCATCAGCAGATAAAATTAAATGAATGTAAAGAAGTTTTGCTTCATCAGAAACTGACCAATATCGTTCAGAATTGAGAAGTTCATCTCGGATTAATCTGTCAGGCATCAATTAAATTCCATTCAAAAGACAAATTATTTGTATAAATTTTGATAATTCATTTCTATCAAGCCATGTTTTTTGTTCAACTTGGCGAATCCAAAATATTGCTTTTTTGCCATCCTTAAGATCAATTAATGGAATCTCATAGCTATAACCACCATGAGTTAATATTAAAACATCATCATCAATATAAAATTGATTAACATTAAACTCATTTAAAATTTTTGTATCAAAATCAATTGCTTTAATAATATTGAACATATCATTCTCCAAACAAGTCAGGTCTAAGCATTTCTTTTGTTAATCTTCCTTCAGATAAAACGCTAATTTTTTTCAAATGTTTAATAGGTATTTGTTTCCTAGAAAGCCAGTTATAAACTGCTGTATTTCTAACACCTAATAACTTTGAAAGCTCATCTAAAGTACCAAATTCAACTTGCAAATGTTTTTTAATTTCTTCCATAAATCCTCCTTAAAAAAACGATAACACAAAATTAAGAAGAAATGCAATAAAAATAAATAAAAATATTTTAATAAACAAATAAATTTGTGAGTTATTTTGAAAGTATTTTTATGAGTTGTATGGCTGAATCAATAGAATCTATCCTAGCTACAGTTCCACCTTTCCATGTTTCAAGCCATTTTTCTTGATGACTTGTGTACTTGGCTTTGCTACTGGATTTAATCTCAACTAGGGCTGTTTTTTGATTGATGCCCACCAAAAGATCAGGACAACCTTTTCCCACTTTGCTAAGATCAGTCACACTTGCTCCCATCTTTTGCATAGCATCCATAATTTCTTGTTGGTTTTTATCAGTTCTTTTTGCAAATGTCATAGTATTTATTTAGAAGTATGATATAATAGTTTTAAGTAGTAATTTTACTACCCTATTTCACGAAAGGAATAAAAATAATGAAAAGTTATGATAGTTGGTTACAAGAACCATATTACCCTGAAGAAGATCCATTTATGGATGAAAAAATTTCAGATCGCACTAGAGAGTATATGACTGAAGGATCATTATATGATCCATTCAACTGGGAAAATTTCAGTAATGTTATTAATGATGCTCCACAAAAAGATGTTGATTGCATTTTAGACATTGCAAAAAATAAAGAATTTCTTGCATTAGGAAGATATATTTATTTAATGGTAATGGATGAAATGGAAAAAGAAGCTGAAAAGCAAGCAATTGAAGATTTTAATGCTGGTTTAATAGGTAATGACTACGAATAATCACGAAAGGATTAAAAATGAATTACAAAGAATTAAGAGCAATTAATGTTAATGAACACACTGAAAAAAAAGGTAATTTAACATACCTTAGTTGGACATGGGCTATAGATCAATTACTTTTACAAGATCCTATGGCTAATTGGGAATTTTTAGAACCTAAAATTTTTAATGAAACCATGATGGTTTTTTGCAAAGTTACAGCATTTGGAAAAACTATGACCATGCACTTACCAGTTATGGATAATCGAAATCAAGCTATTAAAAATCCTGATGCTAGAAAAATTAGTGATGCTATGATGCGTTGCCTTGCTAAATGTATTGCGACTTATGGAATAGGCTTATATGTGTATGCCGGTGAAGATTTGCCAGCAGAAGAAGAAGTTTCAGAAGAAGATTTAGCTAATTATGATAATGATATTGCCAATGCTGAAAATGTAGATCAACTTTTGACTATTTTTAAATCAGCATCTACCAAATATCCAAGAAATACAGAATTTTTAGCTCAAGTTCGTACAGCTTGTGGTGTTCGTAAACAACAAATTATAGAAAGCCTAAAAAATGATTGAACAGGGAACATTAGAATGGCATGAACTTCGTAAAGGTAAAGTGACTGCTAGTAGGGTTGCTGATGTTATGGCTAAGACTAAAACTGGAGTATCAGCTAGTCGAGGTAATTACCTTATTGAACTAGCTCTCCAGCGAATGACAGGCATCATAGAAGAAGGTTTTACAAATGATGCTATGGCACATGGTAAACGCTTTGAAGATGAAGCTAGATTGGCTTACGAGGTTTCATGTGAAACATTTGTAGAGCAAGTTGCTTTTGTAGATCATTCTACAATACCTTGGTTTGGTTGTTCTCCTGATGGTTTGGTAGGGGAAGGATTGATTGAAATAAAATGTCCTTATCAATCAGCAGTTCATTGGAGCTATCTAAAAGAAGGCAAACCACCAGCTAAGTATATTCCACAAATGATGGCACAAATGTCCTGTACTGGTGCTAAATGGGTTGATTTCATTTCTTATGATCCAAGAATGAGTGACAACACTAAATTGTTTATAGTTCGCTTAGATCGTGATGAAAATTATATTCAGCAAATGGAAACTGAAATTAAGAAATTTTTAAATGAAGTAGAAAATGAAGTACAACTTATGAAGGAATTCAAAAATGGCATCAGTAAATAAATGGATTGGTATTGGTAATTTAACAAAAGATCCTGATCAAAAAGCATTTTCGGATGGTTCTTTTGTAACCAATATTACGATTGCTTGTAATGAAAAATATAAAGATAAATCAGGTGAGCAAAAAGAAATGGTTGAATATGTTAATATTTCTTTTTTTGGTAAATTGGCTGAAATTGCTGGTAAGTATTTAGCAAAAGGTAATCCAGTATATGTTGAAGGTAAATTAAAAACTGATAAATATACTGATAAAAATGGAGTTGAAAAATACTCCACCAAAATAATTGCGAATTCATTACAATTACTGGGAAATAAATCTGAAGCTAAACCAAAAGATACAGAAGATCCATTTGCAAGTTTAGTTCCTAAATCGGTAGGTGGTTTATCAGAAATGAATGATGATATACCTTTTAATTAGAATGGGTCTATAATGGTTATATATTAATAGGCAAGGATATATAACATGATTCATTCTAAAAATTGTTTTAAATGCCAAACCATCAAGCCAATAACAGAATTTTATAAACACAATTCTATGCTTGATGGTTATTTAAATAAATGTAAACAATGTACTAAAAATGATGTTGCAAAACATAGATTAAAAAATATTGAAAAAATAAGAGAATATGATCGTATAAGAGCTAAAACGCCTGCAAGAATTAAACAAGCAAATGAAATTAGTTTTGCTTGGAGAAAAGAAGATAAAAGAAGAATGAAATGTCATAATTCAGTTACAAGAGCAATAAAAAAAGGTACTTTAATAAAAAAACCCTGCATTAGATGTAATAGTGAAAAAAGTTTAGCTCATCACGAAAATTATGATGAACCTTTAAATGTTATGTGGTTATGTCAAATTTGTCACAAAATTAGGCATAAAGAACTAGCCAATGGGGATTTATAGAAGATGGAGTGGTTCACCAAAAAATAACCTCAAGTGCAATGCTTGATCCTTTCGTGACTTTTATAAATCCCCACCCCATAAAAACAACAAACTATGATAAATAATTATTGCTAATATCATAGTTCTATGTAATACTATGATTGTAGTAATTAATGAAAGGTTAGTTATGTATTGTGTTTACGATGAAACTGGTGATTTAATGCGTAAAGTTCGATACAGAGCTGAAGCTATAGCATTGGTTTCAATTCGTGAAGGTTGGACATACAAATACATTAAACCAAAGAAAAAAATTTATCAGTTTGAAGAAGCACCATTTTAATTCACGAAAGGAAAAAAATGTTATTAGATCACTTAGATATACCAGTATGGGTTGAATATTTAGTTGCAACTTTATTTGGCATTTTATTTGCATTAATGTTTGCTTTGCCAGTATGAATGGTTCAAATACCTATCAAGAAAGACAAAGTTTTGTAAACATTGCTGAACAAATATTTGAAGAATACTGTACAGAAAAAAACTATCAATTTCATAGGTTAGGTTTTAATGAAAAAACTAGGAACATCAATTATTTTTATGATTTGAATGTTTTGATTCGAAACCTTCCTGATTACATAGTTGATGTTGGTGATCAATTATTTGTTGTTAATGTTAAAGGCACTGCGAATTTCAAAAAAAAGGAAGTTGATATGATTCCTTTATTTTTGGAATGGTACGACAGCAAAAAAGCATCATTAATTTATGCATTTTGTTTTGTTGGTAAAAAACCTAAGTTGATTTATCCTGAAAAAATCATAAAGTTATATGACGATTCGCATGATCAACAATGGTCTGATGGTGTTATTTACAGAAATTTGAATTTAGGAGAGCAAAAATGAGCATTCCATACGATACTGGAAAAGTAAAAATAGGTATTAATTATCAGCCTAAACCTTATATTGAATATGATAAAGATATGCTATTTATTCAAAGATGTTTGCTGGATAAAAATGATAAAAATAAATTTCTTCAATTTTTATATAGGATTGTATATGGATAATCAAATCGAATATTTACGAAAAGTTGTTAATGATTTAAAAAATGAGATCCTTCAGCTTCGCTTGCAAAATGTTGATATTCAAACTCAAATGAGAATGTATAAACATCATGCTGAACAACTGGAAGGACAATTAATAATGTTGAAAAACTTAATGGATCAATAATGAAAAAATTAATTGTTGTGATGCCAATGATTTTTTTAGTTGCTTGTGCTCATAAGGCTGAACCTTACCCTATTCAAAATTTTAATGGAATTGTGGCACTTACTCCCTATCAAGTTTTACAAGATAGCAAAGGCTGTATTCTAAATAAAATGAAGCCAAGAACTGAGTTTATCTATTTACAAACCCAATATGGAAAAGTAAGTGTTCCTATTAATGTGTACTGTGATCCCTACTGATGAAATATATTTTTTTAGCTATTTTTATTTTTGTATTACATGGATGTTATTGTTCTTGTCATCAGGATGCCCCTGTAGAGAAAAAAGAAGCAGTTATTGAGCCTACACCAGCAGAATCAAGAAAAATGGCTTATTTGCATGATTGTGTAAGTTATGGGTTTGATATAAAACAATGCGAAAATATTTGGGATGAAAAAAATTGAAAGATTATTCTTTAGTTTGGTTTGGTTTTTTATTTAGCTTATTAATTTGCTCATTCATTATATTTTTGAATGAATTTAACCAATATAAGATGAAATATGATTGTCGCATGGCTACTTATCCCTATGCTATTGATATTCCTAAAGAAATAATTAAACAATGTAAGGAGAAAAAATGAAAACAAACCACGATGGAACAATTACTTTAAATGCTTATGATACATGGATTGTTTGTTCAGAATGTGGGCAAAGAGTATCAAGTGATTCTATTCATACTTGTTCACCACAATATGTGTTTGCACCAATAAATCCACCTCATGCTGGCTCTTGGGTAATTGGTGGAAATTTTCATATTAATATTAGAGAAAAACCTACAGAAGAACAAATTAAAAATACTGAAGTGTTGCTTGGTTGGAAATGGAAGGATGTATGATGACAGCAATTGAACTAGCAAATAAAGTTGAAAGTGAAGATTGCAATTCATTTTTTGAAGAAATAGCCAATATGCTACGACAACAAGCCAAAGAAATTGAGGAGTTAAAAGCTGACGCAGAAAGATATAAATATTTAAGAAATCATTGCTACAAATTAAAGTATCCAAATAGTGATATTGATAGGGCAATGGAATTAAATTTTGTGGTTAGTGGAGTATGGTCAGATAACAAAAACCCTGAAGTATTAGATGGTTTAATTGATTTTATGTATAAAGAGGTGCTTAAATGAAACATAAACACGCAGATTTAATTATTGCTTGGGCTAATGGTGCTGAGATTCAGTTTAGAGAGTATGAAGGAGAATGGAATGATTTTCAACCTAATGGTTATGTTTGTTGGCATCAAGACATGGAATATCGCATCAAGCCTGAGCCAAAGCCTGATATTGTATTGTATGCTATTGCAGAAAATTGTAAGAATGACTTTTCTAATGTGACTTTCGCAGATAAATTTTTGACAAGTTACTGTAATTTGAAACTTATCTTTGATGGCGAAACATGCAAACTTATAAACGCAGAGGTGATTAAATGACAGCAAATGAACTTGCAGATATTTTAGATAGACGAGGCGAAGACCATCAATTAAATGCGGCTAATATGCTACGCCAACAAGCCAAAGAAATTGAGGAATTAAAAGCTGACGCAAAAAGATATAGATATTTAAGAAGTCATTGCTACAAATTAAAGTATCCAAATAGTGATATTGATAGGGCAATGGAATTAAATTTTGTGGTTAGTGGAGTATGGGCTGATAACAAAAACCCTGAAGTATTAGATGGTTTGATTGATTTTATGCATAAAGAGGCAAAAAATGACTGATAAAGAATCTGATATTTACTCAACTGGTTATTGGAATGGTATTCAGAAAGCTAAAGAAAAAAATGAAACCTTAGACACAAGGTCTTACTTGATTGGTAGATATGATGGTTTGCGTGAACTAAGTGATGCAACAATACGAGAATTGTCAGTTGCTTTTATGTTGGTATTACGCAGAACTTCTGAAGATGAACTTTTTGAAAGTGTGTATGAATACTCAAAATTACTACTAAAGAAAGCGAGTGAAATGACTGATAAAGAATCTGCTATTTATGCAACAGGTTATTGGAATGGTATTGCTTCTAAAAAACTGCGTGAACTCAGCGATGAGGAAATAAATGAATTGGCAAATAAATATTTATATGTTTTAAATGATGTTCCTTACGCTAATGATATAAAAGATTTTGCAAGAGCAATTGAAGCATATTTAAAAGGTGAAAAATAATTCAATACTTATGCTGTTTGTTAAACAATCCAAATTTAGTGGCTAGTTCAAATTCTTCAGCACATTCTTCGCTACAAAACTTATCATTGCTAATAGGGGTATTACAATAAGCACAAAAGCCTGAAAAGCCATTTAAATGCTTTTTAGGTTCTTGTTCTAAATTCTCATTCATACCATTGTTGAAGCAACTTTTTGAACATCAGCTACTCTTTGTAGCCATCCTTTGCCATAAACATCAAAATTACCCAAACTTTGATAAAAAGCTGTTTTGGCATCACTAAACTTTTGTAATAACTCTTTTGAATTAGATTGTTGTATTGCTTTTAAAGTATTTTGTCCTATTGCACCATCAGGTACAACTCCTAATGCTTTCTGAAGCATTTTTTTACTAGCAAAAACTCCTGCATTAATCGCAAAATCAAATATTGCATAATCTACACCAGCAGGAAGTTGATCACATGAACAAGCATCCCAATAACTTTTTTTATAAAATGGTTTTACATCATCAGGAAGCAATGATTTCATATCCTCTTGAGTTACTTGTTTGCCAATAAAGTTTTCCCAATTTGCTTGAGTACAACCCAACATTGTGCAACCTTCTCTACCATCAGGTAAATGATTGCCTTTATCTCGTTGGTCATTGGTAAAACCACCTTCCGATTTAATAACAAGTTGAAACGATTTATCCCAATTTTCTATCATATTGGTGTACTCTGATGTAATAGTTCATCTTTCTTTTGACTACCTGCTGATGAACCAAAGTAAAAAGAAATGATACCAACCCAAGCCGTTGACAATGAACCTAACATAATCATCAATTCATCCGACTTGGTGGCATAACCCATCATTAATGCAAATAAGATTCCAAAGAATCCAGCAGTAATTAAAAGAGAAAGTAATGGTGGAATCCATGAATGAGTTGCTGTTTGCATATCCCTTGCTGATTTACGATCATCTACAGCCAGTTTTTCAAAGTTTAATCCTAGCTCTTGAGCTTTAGCTTGTAGTTCAATTTCAGCTTGTTTAAGACTAGCTAATTGATCAGCAGTAAGTTTCCCTGAATCTATAGTAGATTGAACATCTTTTTCATCAACTCCTAATGCTTTTGATATGGCTGATACAGCCAAACCAGCAAGTGGACCACCCAGTGCTGTGGCAATAGTAGGAGCTATTTGACTTAAAAATTCCATATCAATCCTTTAGCAAAATAATTAACATCATACAAATTAACGCAAATATTGTCCACCATTTGAAAAGATCATCATCCACGCACTATATCCTTTTTGGTTCGAACAATTACTTTGTGTTCTTTATCAAACTTTGGTTTGGGTAATCGTATTTTCTCTAATTCTTTAATTTCAAAATGAAGATAAATAACATACGACCAAATAGCTATTTCAACTAAAAATACTGCAAACCAGTATTTCACCCAGTTCATACTAAATCAAAATAAAACAACAAACTGGTAATAATAAAAGCTACAAACCAACACCAAAACTGTACTCTACGAACATCTTCTAGCTTATGACCATAATATTTTTTGCTTTCTTGATGTTCTTTTTCTACAACAGCTTTTAATTCTAAAACCTTGCTCCACTCTTTAGCACCATACTTAGCCTTAAATTCTTTTTCAGCTTCATTTTCTGCTTGAATAATGGCACTCTGATTTTTATACTCTTGAATAGCTCGATAGATCATCGAGTTTTCCATTGCTTCTTCGTGTACTTTGTGTTTCTTTCGTGCTTCTAATTCTTGTAAAGCAACTTCTGTACCATCATGCTGAATATTTTCGATGGTTTTAGTGAGTTTTTTCCCAGCTTGCCTACTTTGTTCTAAGCTATCAGCTAGAGAACTTGCTCCTTCAGCAATAGGATTAAACTCAGCCATTTCATTTCATTAAATAATGCTTGATCAAATCCACCACAAACTCTTTTCCAAATAAAACTGAAAATATAACAACATACAACATATATTCAATTTTTTGCATACGCTTAGTACCATTAGCAAATGCTTTTTGTATACCTTCATATCTCTCTGCACAAACTTGCTCATGGACAGAAAGCCTTTTATCTGTATCGTGTACGATAGATTCGATTCCATCCATGAGAAGTTCCATTACTGTACTGTAGATTCAGTAGGTTCAACAGGTGCTTCTTGCTGAATTTGAGGTGCTACTTGAGTTTGTACTGCATTGATCAATTGTGCAACTTCAGTAAAAGGTTTAGTACCTAAATAACCAAGAATTGCATTGACGAGTTCAACTGTTAAATTTACGGATTGCATCATTGTTCCTTAAAAATATAGGCAAAATTACCTAAAAACATTATATACAAAATTAAGACTGAACCCAAGGTAACGGTGGCTGTGTTACTGTTGGATTAATTAAATTGTTTAAATTAGTGTTTACAGCAGTTTCTGTAGCTTCTTGATTAATACCGTTTGACCAGCACCATCCAACAACCTGTGATTGAGTTAATTGATTATA
>Ga0214246_1000046_pt1 | contig 44399 bp, 71 predicted proteins | sample TroBogypolimnion_41_FD_153084 | JGI IMG/M metagenome (GOLD analysis project Ga0214246, IMG submission 153084) | Freshwater microbial communities from Trout Bog Lake, WI - 29MAY2009 hypolimnion | ecosystem: Environmental > Aquatic > Freshwater > Lake > Hypolimnion/Profundal zone | place: Trout...
CAGGTTTCATAGACTTATCTAACGACAACGCCTCCACCTGTTTTTGTTTAATGTCCGACTCAATCCTTGAACCAGACAATATTTTTAAACCTTGTTTTAATATGTTTTTACTTGCATTAATAAATATATTAAAGTTTTAATCTCTTTTTTTGATTTTTTTTTTAACCTTTTTTAACTTTTTTGATATAAATAATTACCAAATTCATCACAGAAGCTAAAGACTTCTGTGTTTTCTTTGGTGGTCAATATAAAAAAGTAGTTGATACCAATCAAATGGATCATCAACATCTAAGTAATATTTACTGGTTTAACAGAATTATCAATGAAATTACTTCACCAAAAATTATTATGGATAGAATTACCAATGATTTTGATGGTAGTATTCTACCGTATCGTCCAAAGCCTTCTTTTAAGTTAGAAATTGATGAATTGGATAAAAGAGGTTTATTATCTTGGAGATAGGAAAATGAGTATAGAGTAGCTGATATTTGTTATGATGGTCAGGTTGTTGGTGAGGCCTCTTATTTAGAGGATCAGAGAGACATATTAATAAAAAAAATATTTGAATAATAATTTGGTGGGTTGAAAAATATGTCGTACCTTTGTATTTGATTAAACAAAGTGTGTGAATGAATATAACAAAAATAAACATTAAAAAAATATTAAATGAGTTGGCTGAGCAGTATAATGTGAGACTACATTTTACACTAAGTTCACCCGATTGTGGGTATGCTAGATATTGGAATAATTCAATAACGGTCAGTTGCAGACAATCTGCTAGTGATATGTTATCTACCTTCTTTCATGAAATTGGTCACATATATTGCTGGGATAATTCATTGTGGGTGTCATATCATACTCAAAAAGAGATAGAAAATTTAACAAAGCAAGAAAGATTAAAATATATTAGAACCGCTCTTAAAGCTGAAAGATGGGTTGATAAATGGGCTAAAAAGGAAATGAAAAAACATTTCCCTAATATTAAATATAACCCTGGTTACTCGGATAAAAATGATGGGGAAAATTTTACAAACGGTATTAAAAAAATGTTAGGATATGAGTAAGGCAATTTTTTTAACAAGAGGCGAGATACATATACATAGTGAAAAAAGTTTGTCTATTCACCTAAAGCACGAAGATAAAAGGTTAAAAGAGATTTCAAAATTACTTAGTCTAAAAAAGTTAATGATAGTAACTATCGATCCGACTTTAGATAAATTTTATAAATTATATATGGGAAATTGGTATCTAATCACAACACTAGAATATACTGGATCCGCTGATTATCAGGGATATACACATTTTAGTTTTAATTATAAATTTTCTGACAAAGACTATAAATGGGAAAAACCGGGTGTTAGAACATTAAGAGAAAATGAAATAAAGATATTTAGAGAAAATCAAAAAGTTGATTTACGAGAAGATAGGAATAGATATGATTAATCATTGGACCCTTAGCTCAGTTGGTTAGTAGAAATTTAAAATTAAATCAAATTCTTAATTAGAAAATATGAAAAGTAAAAAATTCCTTAAAGAGTATTTAAGTGCTTATGCACCTGTTTCTAAAGAGTATGAGGGCCAAAAAATTTGGTCTGACTACATAAGTGATTGTGTAGATACTTTAGAAAGTGATAGTTATGGTAACGTATGGGGTATCATCAAATCAAAAAATAAAAACACATACAAAGTCGTCATCGAAGCTCACTGCGATGAAATCTCTTGGTTAATCTCTTATATCGGTGACGATGGTAGAATCTATGTCAATAGAAATGGTGGTTCAGATATTTCTATTGCTCCATCTAAAAGAGTTGTAATTCACACTAAGAATAACGGACTAGTTCAAGGTGTTTTTGGTTGGACAGCTGTCCATATTAGGAAAAAGTCAACTGCTCCTGAGCTAAAAGACTTATTTGTTGATATCGGTCTTGATTCTGGTGAAAAAGTAAAAGAAGCTGGAGTAGAGGTTGGTAATATCGTAACCTTCAATGATCCTTTTGAAGAAATGGGTGACTATTATGTAGGTAGGTCTTTGGATAATAAGATTGGTGGATATATCATCGCTGAAGTAGCAAGAAAGCTTAATGAAAATGATATTAAACTTCCTTTCGATCTTTATGTAGTTAATTGTGTTCAAGAAGAAGTTGGATTACATGGTGCTAAAATGGTTTCACAAACAATTAAGCCGGATGTGGCAATTATTACTGATGTTTGTCATAATACAAATACTCCTGATGTTGATAAGCATATTGAAGGAGACATTAAGGGTGGTAAAGGAGGTGTCTTTCAGTTCACCGCACAAAATCATCGAATTCTTACTGAATTGATGAGAAAATCAGCTGATGAAAATCAAATTCCTTATCAATTGGAGGTTGGTTCATTCGGTAATGATACAATGGGATTCTTTTTAGCTAATGGTGGAACACCAACAGCAATTATTTCAACTCCTTTGAAATATATGCACACTACCGTAGAAATGGCTCATAAAGATGATGTTGAATCTGTTATTAACATTTTTTACCACACTCTACAAAACATAGAGAACGGTCAGAGTTTTAAATATCATAAATTCTAATTTATTTCGCAAGTAGGTCAATTCCTACTTGCGATTTTTTTATTTTTTTAATTAATATATACTTTTTTTTAAAAATAATTTTGAATAGAAAATGAAGGTTAAAATGTACAACTTCGCCCTTACAGGGACAACGATTTTACTCAATACTTGTATTATTTTAAAACAATGGAAATATGTTGAAAAAATAGTTTCTTTTAGAAAAAACATAGCAAAAAAACTAAGAGCCTGCCTTATCAAGTTTAAATGAAATTTGTCCATTTCGAATAATTGTTGTATCTTTGTATAAATTTAATTTTATGATTATATTAGAAAGATTACTTAGATTATTCGGATTTTTAATTGCTCTTTTTGCTATTATAGGTATTCAAATATTTATTGGGGTAGCTATACTTTCTGCTCTAGTAGTACCTTTCACTTATCTTTATGCCAGACTTGTTGGTCAAAGTTATAATTCTCTAATTGATAGTTCAGGTATGTTGTACAAACTCAATAAACTTGGTCAATGGACAATTATTTGTTTAGCAGGTATTGCTATTTTTTATTTAATGCTATTCATCTATTTTTAAATTAACAATATGAAAAGTCTTTTAATTTTTTTAGTTCTTTTTGCTTCTTGTAATAGTAATTCTTATAGAAAAGGAAGTGCAATTATCGTTAAAAAAGAAATGATATTACCCAGTTATTACAAATTTACATATGAGTATCCTTTATATGATGTTAATGGACAAATAGTTAAGTATGATCAGGATTATACTGAGGGTAAAGTAGATTTATATAAACTTGGTGATACAGTAATTCACCGATAAACTTTTATTCGACAAACCCTATAATATTAATAAAATATAAATTTTGGTACGATTAAATATTTATTTTAAATTTGCAATATGATACAAATAGACTTAATTAGATTCAATGGTGAATCTTAATTTAGCATCTCATCAATTAAGCAGCAAGGAAATTAGTGTTGAAGTGCTTGAAAAATTTGAATGGTATTATAAAGAAATAGAACGTAATAAAGTAGAAGAAGCCTTTGACGAAATTAAAAACCTTAACTTTGAAAAAGATGCCGCGACAATAAAATCAATTCTTTCAAAGATCCAAAGATAAACATATGGGATGCGAGATGTATAAGTATTTAATTTTTTTGTTTCTTTTAATTTCTAATGTTGTTTTTTGTCAAAAGCACATTTTTTTAGGCACCACAGAATATTCTAAAAATATTATTCTTACAATCGACCAAAATAAGGTTTATAGAGGCAATTCTACCTATTCAACTAACATTTACTATACCTTGTTTGATAATAAAGTATATGACGCTAACTCAACTTATAGCACAAATATTTTATTAACTCTTGATAATGAGGGTCATATTTACAAAGGAAATTCTCACTATTCAACAAATATCATTGCAACAATTAAAGATAATCGTGTTTATAGAGGAAACTCAATTTACTATACAGATTTAATATCCTATTTTAAATCAAATGTGATGTATGTAGTTTCTAATAACCTTAGATTGATTTTTGATAAAGAAGTTTCTAACATAGAATTAGCTTCTGTTTTATATTATTTATCCATAATACAAAATTAATGAAGGTAGAAAAAATTGCTGCAAAAGCTCTCACTATTTTAAAATTGAAATATGGATTGCCACAAACTGGATTCATAGCTGGTGGTTCTTTGGCTAATATTATTTGGGAGATAGTCTCTGGAAATAAAGCAGTTATTAATGATATTGATGTTTTCTTACTTCAAGAAACCCAAAATAATGATAAGATATTTGAGTTTAAAGAAGTTGATATTAATTATCTAAATGCTTATGGACAAATCACTTCAAGTGTAGATATAAAAAAATCTTACACTATTAATGAATCAAAATCATCTGGTATATTTAATGAAGTTAAATATTCATCAGATAATAATTCACCACAAATGATTATTGAATCTTTTGATATCAATTGCACTCAAATCGGATATCATATTGATGATAATAAATTTTATTGGACTTCTGATTTTGAAGAATTTTTAAAAACTGGTGAATTGAAAATTGTAAATCTAAATACACCAGCTCATACTGCTATTAGAATCATCAAAAAGAAATATGAGTTAAATGCAAAGTTAAACGAATGTGAGTTTGGTATTTGTCAATTTGGAATTACAAACAATTCAATGTTTATTGATAAAAGTAGGCTTAGATTTAAACAGAGATATGCTGATATCTTTATTAAATATGAAAAAGATTTAAAGTATTTTTTCAGCATGGATGAAGACATAGAGTTAGAAAAATATCTAATAAATAAAGGAGTGCATGATAAAATATATTTTTTAACTACTCCTATATCTAACCATTATATAAAAGAAAGTTCTGTGGATCAATTTCCAGGAAAAAATACAATAACAAACTCAAAAGAGTTTTTGTTTTATATCAGAAATGTTTATCAAAACCGAGATTTACAAAGTGTCTGGGATAAACTTTATTTCTTTTATAACAGACCAGACTATATTGATATGTCAATTGATATAGATAAGATAAACTTTCTTCAATCAATTGCTAAGTCTTATCCAGAAGTCATTAAAAATTTGAAAGGTCTAAAATTATCAGAACAGTTAAAATTAGTAGAAACTGTTTTAAATAAAATAACAGAATCATATGATTATGAAACTGCTATTGCAGTTTTAGAAAATGTTAAGCTATCCCCTGATAAAGTGTTTGATGAAGATGAATGTCTTTTGTTAGGATTATCTGTTAGGACGAAAACAAAAAGCGTTAAGCAAGGTTCTATTGATTGGTTATAATTCTAAAGTTTTTATTTTGCTAATATCTACATTAGCTTCTTTTACAATTACATCAAAATAGACCCAATCACCATCTATTTTCTTGCCTAAATTATCAGAGTGCATTTCCCAAGGATCGACAATTTTATACTTTTTAACTTCAAGTGCAATGTTTCTAATCTGTTTAAAAACGTTATAGATAACTTTCTTATCGTATTTTCCCCAATCACCATCAGCTTTCATATCATGAATAAAATCATCAATTTGTATCTTAAGATCTTCTGGATTTGTTATTCCCTCAATCAGATCAGAATAGTAAAAAAATCTAATAGAAATATCTTCATATATTTTCTTTTCTTCTTTTGTTAAAGGGTAAACATAGTCCATTAATAAAGCGAAAAATATCAAACCTCCATAATTAACTTTTATCACATTATAATAATTTGTTAAATTCTTGGTATGTCTTTTAGAAAATTTATAAGCATATTGAACTTCTTTTTTATTCAATGTTAGTTTTAATACTTTATTATCATCTAAAAGATAAGCTATTCCCCAACTTCCTTCACCTAATTTTTTAATTATTTTATATCCCCATTCTTGAGATATTAAATTAGCAGCATTGTCAACTTCTTTAAAATTGCCTTTGAATAAAACATCTGTTAAGTTATTTGCGTGTTTTATTTCAGTTGCTTCTAAAAACTTCTTTAAGTATTTCATTATAAGCTATATATTAAATATGAAAATTATACCTTTAGAACAAGTTTTAGAATTATTCACAGAAGATGATGTATTAAGGGGTGAATACATTATTGAGAAGCTAATGTTGATAAAAGATCAGGACATTGATAATTTTTTCAATAGTTATCTTGGATTCTCAGATGGGTCAAAACAAATTTTAGAATATTCTAATGATTTCTTTGGTTACATGCGTTATGACTGGTCTATGAATGATTATAATTTGATTAAGGAATATAAAAGAATGAAAAAAATAGATGATATATTAAAATAATTTTGTTAATCCCAAAAGAGATGTGGTAAATATTTGTGATTTAGTATCACCAATACCTTCATTTACTATTTCATCATACTTTTTAAGACGTTATATATTATTTTTTCTTTTTGAATACTTCGAATATCATAATGTATTTTGCTTCCTTAACTAGCTCATACCCCTTTCCGATTCTATTTAACTTGTATCCTTTTTTCTTCAAATCTTTATTTAGCTTTTTAATATTTCCTCCTTTTAAAAATACCAAATGACTAAAATCAGCTATCGATAGCCTGTTACCACTCTTTTTAAATTCATCTAACATCATTCTAGAAAAAGATTGTCTATCTAGTTTCTCCATACCAAGTGACTTCTTAAAGTCATCTATATTGTTAAATATTTTATCATTAACATGTATTTTGACATTCTCAACAGACACTACCATTTTATCATCACCATGCCATTCTGTGAAATGATATTTTCTACCAGGTTTAAAATAGTGAGCATAATTTTGATAACTTCTTATCTCTCTACATACATAATATAATTCATCTAAAATATGAAATACTTCTTTAAATAATTTCTGATCTTCTGAAAGGTCCACTTCTTCAACATCTTCTCTTGGATCAATTTCTTCCAAATCTATCTCTCTAATTGTTGGTAATGATTCCCAATTTACTTGAGCAGCTGCCTTAGCAACTTGTTCTATATAACTAATATCGACATATTCATTAACTGTATGTTCATTCCAAACTCCAACAGAAAGATTCGTGATTTCTGAAACAAGGCTTCCAAAAAATGCACTATCAGTATAATATCCAGTTTTATCCTTTTTATATTCTACTCCGTGTTTAGAGAATTCAGATACTAGTGCATCCGCGAATTTATCAGAGCAGCAATTAAATCCTAATTGACGAGTGATTAATTGTCCCTTTTCTTTTCTGTCAAAAGCAATTACTCTTTTAAATTTTTTGAAATTATCGGGAAACCTTTCAATTGCTAATAAGGAACCATAGGGATAGTTTTTATGAACAGCTGATTCTTCTCCTAAGAAGAAATAATAAGTTCCTGGAACACCTTTTTCAATCAAATAAAAAAGAACGGTGCATCCAGCTTTATTATCACCACCTAAGATAGTTTTGCCATCTGTTTTAATGATATTTCCTTCAATAACGTGATTTATTTTTTGTTTTTCACTGGTAGCAACATCTAAATGTGATGTGAATAGTGTTTCTGAATTACCAATCTGATAGTAGTAGTTTCCGATAGAATCTTTTTTCCAGCCTGATGGTAGGTAAGGTTCTAATTCGGATTCGTGTCCGAATGGTATAGTATATTGAGTTAGGTTTAAAAATGTTTCTTTGAAATTCATATTATTTTAATTTAATTGTTATACAAAATCCTTCATACATTCCTTCGTCTAATGAAATGGTGAAATCAGCATTTGGACATCTTACCTCTACTTGTTTGATTTCCTTTAGTATATATAACATATCATCAATTTTATCCTTGTTATCAGGTGGGTTAACTGTGACATAGTATCCATTTTTCAATGTTTGGATTGAAAAATTATCAGATCCTACAAAGTCATAGCAAGATAGGAAATAATCTTCAACATCTTCTAAGTCAAGTTTTTCAAATTTATTTTTTAAATAATTATATATTAAACTGTTAATCTCTTTTTTAGTTAATTTTTCAGATATATCGTCTAAGTAAAGTGTTGCCCTGAATAAGCTTTATTCATTATTAAATTTATTTCTGGAAATAGCTCAGATATCCATGTTTCAGCAATGTTTAAATAATCATAGATATATTGAACTTTATCAACACTATTGTATTCTTCAAATAACTTAATCATATTTGGTATATATTAAATTTCTACGTATATTTGTATAATATGAAGCCTAATTTAGATTTAATATTAAAAACTTCTGGTATACATCCAAGTAGAGTATTCAACGTCTATTTATTCGGTTCATCTGTTTACGGAACATCCAATGATAAATCTGACTGGGATGTTATTATGATTGCTAACAATTCTGTTGATTCAACCGAAATTAGAAGGGGATTATTTAATATACATGTCTATACACCAGATAAATTCAAAGCAGATTTAAATTGGCATAGAATAAATAATTTAGAATGTATTTGGGCACCGGATTGGGCAAAATTAAAAGAAACAATAAAGTTTGATGAGTTTAAAATCAATAAGAATAAGTTAAGACATGCTCTTTCACACATTAGTTCTAATTCATGGGTCAAATGTAATAAGAAACTGAATGTTGAAAATGAATATTATATCGGTGTTAAATCACTATTTCATTCAATAAGAATTCCGATGTTTGGTATTCAAATTGCTGAAACTGGAAAGATATATGATTTCTCATGTGCTAACTTTATATGGGATAAAATAAAAAAGAATCATTGGACTTGGCCTGAATTGGATAAAGAGTTTAGACCTTTATTAAATCAAACATTAAGTCAATTTAGAAAATTGGTGCCTAAAAAATGAATACAGATAAATTAAATAATTATCACTTTGGTCGTCATGTATTTGAATACTTTCCATGGTATTCATACTCATTAAACCTTGAATCCAGATAGTCTTTATTCAAACAAATTAAATTAAGACCTGAAACATCTTTTTGTGATGCTTCTTTCTCATTAAATTTATATCCTAATCTTTTGAGTTGAGTGAGTGCTCTTAGGAATTTGTCTTTATCGTGAAACGGGTAAATAAAAAAATAAGTCAGGATTTTCTTTTTGCATTTAAAACAGGTCAGGATTCAATTTTCTTTTGGGATATCAACCCTCATGTTGGTCATTTATCAATTCCGGTAGATTCTGGTGGATATTACGATTTAAAGACAATCTTTGTAAAAGATGGAATAATTAGTTGTGGTGAATTGTCAGAAACGGTTAATGATTGGGAAGACATAGAAAAATTTCGCCTTCGATATTTACTTGGAACAAAAGAAAAAGCAGATGAATATTTTAAAATAATTGATTTTTATAATCAATATCATGATTCAATATGTGATTCATTATACCTACACACAGACGAAGAAATGGATGTTACAATCGTTAGTATACATGATTTTATACAAAGAGATAATAAGGAGGTTTTAATGTCAATGATTGAAGATAATGACGTAATTGATTGTTTGAAGTCAGGTAAATTTAGACATAGTAATTTTTTAGACTCAGTTTACAAATTTCATGATAATAAAGGATATTTAACTCACAAGCAAATTGATACAATTAAGAAGATACTTTATTTTGATATAGTTAAAAATTTTAAAAAAGATATTTGCTTCTTTTATATAAAGTCAAATAGAATAGATAATACAGAAAGAATAACTGATTACTTAACTTATATTGGTTTAAAGTATAAACAATTTAATGATTTTATATTAGCTTATAAATGATTAACGAATTCAATCGAAAATAATTAATTGGAAAACTCTAAGAAGTAATAAAAGTTTAGTAGATACCGTATCTACTAAAGTATCAAAGGATATGATGAATAATTGGAGTATTAAACATCACAATATAAAAGATGATATTGATGTTAGTATTGATAATGGAACTATTAAAACCAAAATTAAATAACATTCTATTAATCTATCAATATAATTTATATGATAGTTTATAAAGCACCTCAATATTATAGAAAGAATAAATTCGCCATTTTTCTTGGTGGCAGTATTGAAATGGGTAATTGTGAAGATTGGCAATCAAAGATAACTCAGGATTTATCTGATAAGGATGTCATACTTTTAAATCCAAGAAGAGATGATTTTGATTCAACCCAAGAACAGTCTATAAACAATCCTTATTTTAGAAATCAAGTAGAGTGGGAATTAGATGGATTGATGAGAGCAGATTTAATCATTATGTATTTATTACCCAATACTTTATCTCCAATTTCTTTATTAGAAATAGGGTTAATGACTGATTCTTTTACTTGTGATAGACAAAATAATGATAAAATTATTATCTGTTGTCCTGATGGATTTTGGAGAAAAGGCAACATTGAAGTAGTCGCAAGAAGATTTGGAATTACTTTAGTAAATGACTATTTTTCCTTAATTGCCAAGGTTCTAGAAAAAATCAATACCAGATAAAAATATATACATTAAAATCACTTTCTACCTATGAAAAAATTTTATTGTATATTAGTTTCTCTCGCGATGTGGTTTGGTGGTTATTCAAGATGTAAAACTTGTAATAAAGATTGTATTGTTAAACAAATTAGGAGGATTGTGTAGAACCATATTTAAAGTCTAAATAAAATAATTGACCTTTTAGTCCACTCATAGGTTTAACACCTTCATTATATCTTGGGTGTTCCTTAATATCCATCTCAACAAAAGGATTATCTTCTACAACAGATTCAATTTTTCTGTTTCGATTAATTGCCTTTACTTCATCATATGCTTCTTGTGGAGTAAAATCAAAATCACTTGATAAGGTTTTTGCAGCCACACTTCTTACGACAGGGAAGGCGATGTTAGAAAATGGATCTGAACTAGTAAGTCCTTGTAATAACCCTGAAGCTTCCCACTTCTTTATTGTTTTATCTTTTTTTGTCATTGTCAAATACGATTTCTCTATATTTTTTTTGTTCATCGTCCTTGTCCTCTATAGCTCCTTTCTGATTTGTCGTGCTTATTAAATGATTTTTTTTGCTTTTCCCTTTCTTTCTACCTTTTCAAACTTTTTAATATATCGCATAGAATATATATTAAAAAGTTTGACTTAAATTTTCCAGCGACCGTCAGGACAAGATTCGGGTCCAGCTGGTGAATAAATTTTCTTTTGTAAAGGGCATCCACATTTACCACAATAGTGAACTACCAAGTGTTTTCTGTGCTCACAGGAATTACAAATTTCAATTCGAGAATTAGCGATTTCTTCTTGTTTTGGAGTTGGATTTACAGATATAATCCAGGCTTTAGCAATTTCAACAAAATCCATATAATAAATTATTTTTTGTATATTTGTATTTATATAGTAAATAAATAAAAGTGTTTATAAACAAAACATTAATCATTAAATAAAATACTTATGCAAAAAAAACTCTGTGATTGCGGGAAAATAGCTCAGTGGTGTTATATGCCGGGATATTCTTCTGGTGATAGTCCCTATCACTGCGATGATTGTGTTCATCGTGGATGTAGTTGTAATCATAGATATGTAGATGTTAATTCATACCACCCGCCATTAGATAACCCTGATATACCAGAGTGGGAAGAAGGAAAAGATTGGAAGTGGGTTGAGGTGGATAAAGTTTGGTGTTATATAGATGAAAGTGGAAGAGAATACCCTTGTTGTGAATATGATTACTCAGAAGATGGGTATGATAAAGAATAGAATAATATGATTAATGATTATTTTGATAAAATATATGTCTTAAACCTACACAGAAGAAAAGATAGATTTCAAGATATAGATAAAAGATTAAAGAGATTTGGAATAGAATATGAAAGATTTGGTGCTACTGATGGTAGTGTTATGAAACATATATGGGAAAAGTTTTATGTAGATAATCAAAACTTTATTACTCCTAATTACTTGGCTTGTGCAGTATCACATCTCTCGATTTATAAGGATGCTATCCAAAATGATTATCAAAAAATTTTAATAATTGAAGATGATGTTTTAATTAATAAAAACATTCATGTCCTTTTTGAATCACTGGATATACCTGAATGGGATGATTTATTTTATTTAGGATTTATCCCCTTATCCGACGACCAATCTATGTGGACTTATTATATGGTAAATGAGTTTTATAATCAACATATTTTTGTTCCCAAAAACCTATGGGGTTTATATGCCTACGGGCTTACCAATAACTTAATGAAAGAGTTACTTGAATTTTATGATAAAGAATTTCCAATGGAAATTGACAGGTATTTAGTTACTCAAATTCAACCAAGAAGAAGATCAATTGGAATATCTCCTCAACTTTTTGCTTGTCAAGATATTTTTTCAGATAATATGGGTGGTAATCAAGTTAATATGTTACAACGAAGTGTTGATTCGAGATTTGCTAGTCACAGTGATTATATTTGATAATTTAAAAATTAATTCTTAACTTTGTATAAAATATTTTAAATGAGACAGAAAATCAAATACTTTTTACAACTTTCTTACTTTTTATCAATTGCAGTATTTTTAATTTTAACTTTTAAAGATCCAGTATTTTCAATTGGATTTGTGGTACTTTTATTAATTTGGATTTTCGAATACAATGATAAGATTGATACAGTTATATATTCTTCTAAATTAGATAAAAGAATTGTTCATGAATCGGGTGAATATTATATTAAATATTCAACAAAATTCAAAAGATATTACATATATAAAGATCATATATTTTATAAATATTATATAGAAAATTTTGATGAATGGAGAATTGATAGTCAAAAAGAACTTTTATTAAAAGTAAAGGAGTTATTGGATGTAAGATATAAAGAAATATTATCAGAAATAAACCGAATCAAAAAACAGAAAAAAATCATGGAGGAATGGGACGGTTATACATCTAGTGACTCAAAACGTGATGATAAAATTAAACAAGTTATAAGCTAATTTTAATGTCATACATTACACAATAATAGGGGAAATAATTTAAAATAAATAATATGAGAATCGCATTAGTAGCACATGACAATAAAAAAGCCGAAATGGTTTCATTTGTTATGAAAAGATTAGATTTTTTTAATATAGATGAAATTGAAATATTTGCCACTGGAACAACAGGAACACATATATTTAATGCTGGTATTAAAAAAGTAAATAGACTTCTTTCAGGTCCAATGGGTGGTGATGCTCAAATTGCATCTATGATTGTAGATAAAATCATAAATGGTCTTGTTTTCTTTGTTGATCCACTCGACGTTCATCCACATCAAGTAGATGTTAGTATGTTACTTCGTATATGCAATGTTCATAACATACCAGTTGCAACAAATTATGCAACTGCTAAAGCATTGGTTTCTTATTGGAAAAATAAATTATCTGAAAAGGAATAATTTAAGATGGAATGACTTTAGGGACATTTAATTTTATGATATATAGACATAAATAAACTACAATAAGTTTTTTATGTATCCATACGTCGCTGAGCAACAATGCCAAAATTGTCAATCTCCTATTATAGTTAGACAAAAAAGAGATAAAGATAATCAGTTCTGTTCTAAAGAATGCTATAATCAATATAGAAGAAGAGGAAAACCTATTAAGATAAGCTACACTTCTAAATATATTTGTCTTCATTGCCAAACTCCATTTTCACCAGGTAGAAATACAAAAGGTATGTATTGTTCTTATGCTTGTTCTAATGGTTCAAAATCAGTAAGACATAAGCTAACTTGTGAGTGTTGTGGTATGAATTTTGAAATTAATAATATAGCTGAGATTAAAAGAGGCCACTACAAATATTGTAGTAATGAATGTCGAAAGAGAAAATATCGTATCAATGAAGACTTCTTTAATCAGATTAATCAAGAGTCTTCATATTGGTTAGGATTCATCTGGGCCACAATTAAAGATAATATTTACAATAAAATAAATCTAATTGCTAAAAAGGAATTATTAGAAAGATTTTCAAAAGCTCTTGATAGTAATTATCCAATTAAAAAAACTATCAATGATAGGTATAGGATTAAAATCACTTCTCTTAGAATATTAAGTAAGTTAGCTGACTTAAGTTTAAAAGAAAAACCTTATTTAGATTTTCCAGAAATACCTTTACAATATCATAAAGATTTTATCAGAGGTTATTTTGATTCAGATTGGGGATTCCATTACAAAGATAAAGGAAAAGATGTGGTTACATTACATAGTAAAAGTTCTAAATTAATGAGATATATATCAGAATTTTTAGAAAGTAATATAGTTTATAGTAATGGAGAATGGGCTACCATTTCATTTGATTTTTATGATAAAATAAAAGGCAACCCATTTGATGAGAATAAATGGAGTAAATTCAATTAAAGCTTTTCTCCATGTTGAGTTATATCAAGATTTAATTTTTCTTCTTCAAATTATTGTTAACTTTGTTATATGAGAAATTCTGAATTACCTTGTAATTTTGACCATAATGGTGAATGTTTAATCTGTGATTGTTGGGGCTCGGACTCTTGGCCCAAAAATTTAGCTTGTGCTTGGGAAAGATTAAAGAGAGAAGATTATAAATTGGAAATTCGTGAAGAGTTACTAAAAATGTTTCAGGATTTTATTCGAGAAAAAAATTTAAATGTAATTATAAATGAATAGGCATTACTATCCAGATAAAAGATTAAATCAAATTTTAGAATGAGACAAGAGTATATATTATGTTCTGCTATATGGTATCAAGATGGTGAACCATATGCTCATCAACCAAAAAACATTGAATCAGGGTTTGTGATTTGTGGTAGAAGACATCATAATATTATCAATACAATCGGTCAGAAATTTCATTTTAGAACTTCTAAGAATAAACATGTTCAAGGATTTCTAACTAATTTAGACAGGTTCGTGGATAGAAAGGAGGCAGCTGAAATTGCTTATGCCTATGGACAAATACCTGTACTAAAGAAAGAGTTATATAGTGAGGATTTGTATTAATTACTCTATAAAAATTTTATCTATAAGTTTTTCTAATCTATTTTCAACAGTTTTTCTTCTTTGTTGTATTAGTTCCTTATTCGGATATTTTAATCCAAGCTCTAATTGAATATTACTAATTATAGCTTTTGCCTTTTTAATAAGTTCCGGATATAAAGATTTTATTTGATTATTATATTCAAATTCATCCATAATTATTTTTACAATAGAGCTTCCAGATTTATCAATCTTCCTATCCAAAATGTAAGCGTCTGTTAATGAAAGATATTTTATATCATCACCATCTGTAACTTTATAAACATCTATAGCAAATTTATTTGGTATGAATTTACCTTTATAATTACTCACTAATAGAGAATTTAATATACCAGAATGATCTTCCCAATTACTACTTCTATCTTTTAATATATTAAACCATAACATATCTTTAACTTCATCATATGTAATATAACTATCGCTGTCATTTTCATCTAACCAACATCCGTCCCTATCACAATCACCGTCATCATATATTCTTCTAACTACATTTATAGCCTCATCAGATAAAATATAATGACTATAATAATCAGAGTAAACACAATCATCAACGTGTAAATATCTATCACCAAATTCATCAAAGGTTATACTATCGTCACTATCAGGCCACCAACCACGGTTCCTACGACTACCATGTTCTATATAAACTGCACTGTTTCTATATATGTAATCACCTAAAGGATCTGAATAAACAGCTCTATCTTCTGGTATTCTTTCATCATAATATTCAGAGTAGAAGCCACCTTCTATCTCACGGTAACTCCCGCCAGTATCCTCTAATAAATAAAGACCTTCATTATCAACTGAATCGTCATCACTATTTTCTATAATACCTGTTTTAGGATCATATAGTTTGAATGTATCTACATATGGATATTTAGGATATTCATAAGATTCCTTACCATTGATAATTTCATAAGGTTTTAATTTTATTGACATATCATAATTTTGTGACTTATCATTAAAAGTCACAGATAATAAACTACTATGGCTATTGAATGTTTTAAATGCCCAACCTTTCTCAATTGCATAATTTCTAAACTTAACAATATCACTATCGGTAGTAACATATTGTCTATCTAAAAAATATTCAAATGGCTTATCTTTATTAACACCATCAATAGAGTCAACTTTCCAAATCAGAGCTCTACCTTTAAGCTTATCATCTTCTAATAAGATTAACATACGACATTTTTCAGGATTCATCGTATAGATTTGAAAAATACCTGATGAGTTTCTCATACAAGAATTACCTAAAGATCCGTGTTGATTAAAATAATTTTGAGAATTGTACCAAAATTGAATATCCTCACCTTCTACTATTTCAAATCTTTCACCACTTTTTTCAATAACAGATTTTAATTTATTTACAAATTCTTCAACTTGCTTTGGTGTGTATTTTTTAGGAAATATCTGATTAATCAATCTACCGATTCTAACTGGGTTTCTAGATCTTTTTGTAATACCGGTATTCCCCCCATCAGATTCTTTATCTATATTCCATAAAGTTGATGCTATTTCTTTATCCTCTCTATCGTTTAAATATGATAAGTATGAATATCTATTAGTTATCATTTTAAGTGCGTTTCTCATTGTAATAAATGAGAAAAATCCTTCTTTATCCAAATCGACAAAAGTAATATCTGGTTTTACATCAGTTCCTTCTATATCTAATATATCTTTAGATATATCATCTTTTACTTTCATAAGCTTTCTCTTTAAATCCGGAGCTAAATAAATAAAAGATTCATTAATACTGGATAATGACTTTTCTAAAATAAAATCTGAATATTTAAACATAAAGTATATATTAAAATATTTAAACTATTTTCAAAATTTGAGGAAGAACTTATAAGAAAAAAAAATTAAAAAAGTCCTCAAATAAAATGAGGACTTTTTTAATTTTAAACTATTTTAAAGATTTGTCATAAAATCTTCATGAAATATATTATAGACTTTGAAAGGTTAAATGAGCTAACTGTTCATCCAAATGATGATCCTAAAGGTAATACTGGGTTTAGTGTAAGTTATTGTTATTCCACTACCAGAAAATTAATTAAAGAATTAATGGAAATTTATACACAATACCCTAAAACTAATAGAATCACACAAGAAGAATACGATTCAGCAGTTGAAACATTATTATACAACAATATACTGGTTGATAAAAGGGATAAAAAGATAGATGAAGTCCTTAAACCTTAACCCATTTTTGTGTAGATTCTAATCTAAAGGATCCAATATATTTTTTATTCCAAGAATTGGGATCAATTAAAGAAAGAAAAGTAGTTTGATTATCTCTAATATAAAGATGATAAGTTTCACTAATAATAGGAATAAAACTATACTCAGATGAATAAACAATTTCATTCCAATTGACCTCATCAACAAGTTTTTTAAACTCTTCTTTTAACTCTTCATATTTTTTATTAAATTGTTTATTAACATTATTAGCTTGATTTCTCTTCCAACTTTGAACATCATCTAATTTAATAGCCGGTGCTCCTACATTACTACCATAAGTAAGACTACCTTGATAGTAACCTTTTTCTTCATCCCAAACAACGGAATTTGGTTTTTCATTTTTCTTTCTCATGCCTATTATAGATAACTAAATTAAATAGGTTGATTTTTTTAAATATGATTCATCTGGATAGTAGATAAAAAATAAACTTTTTCCTTTAATCATTTGTACTATTGAATCTATATCCTTTCTTGGAACTGCTGGGCAACCTAAGCTCCTTCCATGTAGATTTTCACCAATATAATAAGAACCGTGGATTACAACACTTCTTTTTCTTGCATTATCGTTGTATCCAGTATCTAAACCATCGATCCTTAATGATAAACCTCTTTTACCAAAATATGTATCATCTGTTAAATAAAATCCGATACTACTTGCATGTGAATGAAGTTTGTTAGAAAACTTATAAGCATACTCTTCACCTGACTTCTTACCGTGAGCTACCCATGTTCTAAGACTAACTTTACAATCTCTAAGATTAATTACATACAATCTTGGACTTGTTGATGGTTGTGTGAAGTCACAAATAGTTAAATAATCTTTATTTTCTATTTTACCTTCTTCAAGAATTTTTTGGTATCCAGAATAAGCAAGTTCGAATGCCTCTTTAGATAAACCTATTTCTGATAATTGTAGTTCATCATAGATATCATTACTATCTATTGTTCGAAAAGATAATAATATCAATGATAAAATTAATATAATTATTTTTTTCATAGATTGTATATATAACAACCAAATCTAATAATAATATATTAATAGGTTTTTTATGAAATTTTAGCTATTAGTGGTAAAATATTTAAGTAATACAGCACATCCAATTTGTTTATCAACTAGATTCGGATCAAACTTACCATCTGATGCATATTTACCCTTAGTATAAAGATTTGTTCCAGACCAAACATAAGGAGTATTTACAGTTGGGTGATATTTCAAGTATCCATCACCATTATAATCCTCAAAAGTTTTTAACATATTCGGAATGCTCCAATCAACCATTTTATCAACTCCTTTTAATTGAAGTGAATCAATAGCACATTCTTCCCAAGTAAAAGGTGGATTTCCTTTCACTGGTCTACCTTTAGGTTCATTTACTGTTCTAGCAGTAAGTGGATCACCATTTGATAGGTTTTGATTAAAGTTTAAATCACACTCTCTATAATGTATTGTTGCTACGAAATAGTAGGGCATTTTTGAATTCACAAGATTACAAACATTTTGATATCTTGCTTTATTAGCAAGTATCTTATTAATTACCATTTTCAATTCGGAATTATTCTGTTCATTTATCTTCACTGTCATTTGACTCCAAAGATTTTGATAATAGTTAATGTTATCCATAAAATTAAATTAATTTTGATATATATATTAAAATAAGATTTTCAAACTTTAAAAGTTAATATATAGATTATAAAATATTTTTTATTATGAGACACATACAAAATTTCAATGATTATCAAAAGGTAGATGAGGGCTGGAAAGAAAACATCATTGCTACAGCTGCTTTAATAGGTTCATACTTTGCAGGTGCTGCACAAACAAAGGCGCCAGAAATGGATGTAATTACAAAGGATTCAATTGGGAGAGAAATTAGAACTTATAGACTTGAAGATTCTTCTTATGTGAATCAATTTTTAAGAGAAGGTTGGAAGTTAAAAGCTGTAGAAGTAGATACAATTTGGAATCAAATTAAAGAGAAAGCACCACAAACCCAAGTAGTCGTAACCCGTATTAAATATGATAAGAGTAACTTTTTTGAAAGTGGTAAATTTTATAGTTTGAGTGAACAATTTAAACAAGATGTAGATTCTGTGATTAATAAAATGTCAAATGACAAAGATGTCTTAGTTAGAGTTGATATTGTTTCTTCAACTGATAAACAGGCTTTATCTCCAAATTTAAAACAAGTATTAGGTAAATTGGGATTCACACCAGATAACCAAGGTTTGAGTAAAGCTAGATCTGAAAGTGTTAAGTCTTATTTAACTCAAAAGGGTATCAGTGATACAATAGTTGAAGTAAAAAATTTATATGAGCAAGGTTCCAAAGAAGTAGAGACTGAATCAAGATATGTATATGTTGATTTTTATTATTTGGAGAAAGCTGAAAAGCCAGGAACACCAAGTCAGAGAACAATTAAAGATATTAAGAAGACTTATGTGATGCAAAAAGACGTTACACCATCTCAACCACAACCAGGTGAGCCTGAGAAGTTGAGAAAAAAAATACATATAAATCTACCAACAATTCATATTGGTCCTATATTTAAACATGATAATAGAGGATCAATGAAGTGTCCATGGTAATTTTTTATTATGAAATATTTAGTTAACTTTGAGGTCTTTAATGAATCTTATAATAAACCAAGAGCAGGTGGTAAAAGAAGATGGAGTGTGAAATATAAAAAGTCCGTTGATTGTAGTCACCCAAAAGGATTCAGTCAAAAGCAATATTGTAAAAGGGAAAAAAGAGGAGGTCATTATAAATGAAATTTTTAAAAAACATAAATAATTTTATTTTGGAGCGTATAGAAACTAAATCTTTATACGTTGATAAATCTACTATTCCTAATGCTGGACAAGGTCTTTTTGCAAAAAGAGATTTCAAAAAAGGTGAAATGATATGCAATTTCAGAGGTGATTTAATTGATAATGAGGAACTTGCTAAAAGAGATGTTGGTGGAGAACGTAGTCACTACTTCATTGAAATAAGACCTGATTTAACTTTAGATGTTTATAACTCAAATTGTATGGCTCGATATGCCAATGATGCCGAAGGAAATGAGAAAATAGGAAAATCAAATAATTCTGAGATCAATCTTAATAGAAAAGATAGTGGTGCGTTCATTGTCGCAACCCGTGATATCAAAGCTGGTGAGGAAATATTCCTAAGCTACGGAGAACAATATTGGAAAAATATTGATTAATTTTTTTTAAAAACTAATTTATTTTACTATCTTTGTCTAAAATTTTAATAAAATGCCAAGATTTTATCAAGAGGTCGATGCCGAAATCGACGTAGAAGCAGAAGAGTTTTTAAGTTATTGTTCAGGTAGAGAAATAGAAAGAGTAATTAAATAGTTGTCTAAAAACGGACATATAGCCGGACTACATATTGGTGGTCGAGTTTCCATCTTAGAACAAGAACATATTGATTATTGTAATAAACTCGCTTCATCTTTTTATAGATTGACAAATGAAGAGTGTGAAACTTTACATAAAATTTCAAATAGATTATAATGAACTATATAAAATCTGATAAGGATCAAATCATTTCAGTAAGTTCAAAACATAATTCTAAACTTGAGTATTCTTTATGTGATTGTGTTTATTTATCAACCAGACTGAAATGTAGTGTTAATTTAAAGCACGAAAAAGGTGAATATCTTATAGATAAATGTGGTGAGGTGGTAACTGTAAGTGGTGAAGAACCAAATAGAAATATGCTGCCTTTATTAAAAAAATATTGATGATTATGAAAAAAATTGTATTTTTGACCGGAGCTGGTATTAGTGCTGAATCTGGTGTCAAAACATTCCGTGATTATAATGGCCTATGGGAAGGTCATAGAGTAGAAGAAGTAGCTTCTATAGATGGTTGGAGAAAAGATAAATCTAAGGTACTTGATTTCTATAATGCTCGTAGGGCTCAACTGGATGAAGTAGTTCCTAATGAGGCACATAAATTAATTGGTGAACTTGAAAAGAATTTTGAGGTAGTTGTTGTCACTCAAAATGTTGATGATTTACATGAAAGAGGTGGTTCTACTAATGTTATTCACCTTCACGGTGAATTAACTAAAATGTGTTCATCTTTGAATAAATCGAAAACTTTACCTTATGATAAAGATATCAAAATCGGAGACAAACATCCAGATGGTAGTCAACTAAGACCTTTTATTGTTTGGTTTGGTGAAGATGTTCCTTTAATTGATACTGCGGCTAAAGAAATTAGTAAAGCTGATTACTTGGTCATTGTTGGGACTTCTTTACAAGTTTATCCAGCAGCGGGTCTTATGAGATTTGCAGGAGCTGATTGTGAGCTTTATTATATTGATCCAAATCCGAAATTGGATGAAGTATCAGAGTATTTTACAATCATTCCAAAAGTAGCAACTGAAGGAATGAAAGAATTGTATAAAAAATTAGTAAAATGATAAAATATAAATTAGAACAAATTGGTAAAAACTTTTATTTACTAAGTGATGAAGAAGCTTACCCATACGCTTTTCACTTGAAGAAAAAAGAAATTCTTGGAGTCCAGGGAGTTGGAGAAATATCTGGAGAGTTATTTCACGACAAAGGATGGAATCATAAGAAAGATTGTATGAAGCTTATAGCTTCGACTGATAAAAAACTAAATAAAAAATTAAATTTAAATAACCTCGACCTAAACTATTAATTATGATTAAAAAACTATTATTGTTCACATGTCTGTTTCTGACTCTTAATTCTTATTCTCAAGAACTAAAAATGCATCAAGCTACTTATGGAGTCTGGAATTCTAAATCCAATAAATATGATTATGAAGATGTCCTTAATAAAAATTTAACATTCAATTTATCAGATTGTAAAATTTCTGTGAATGATGGATTTAATTCTAACTATTCTATAAAAAAGGTAGTTGAGAATAGTGATGATATATTTAAAGTTAGTTGTTTAGACAATTTTTCAAAAAAATGCGTAGTTGTTTACTACAGAAAATGTCACTGTTTACGTATATTCTATAACGATATGGTATTTGTGTATAATTAATTAAGAGTCTCACTTTGGTGAGACTTTTTTATTTTGGTATAAACTTTGATAGCTTAAAATCGTATAATTCACGATTAATAATATTTATTAATTAAAACAAAAAAAAACAAAAAAACATGATGAAAACAATCGGAAGATTTATCCTTTCACTGCTTATGTTTACTGCAGTAAGTGTTGGGGTAATGGCCCAAGAAACAACGTCAGAAATTCAAGGTACGGTTTCTTCGGGTAAAGAAAAGTTAGCAGGAGCTACGGTAACTGCGGTTCATACACCGACTGGTACAGTTTATGAGACCACAACTCGTGAAGATGGTCGTTATAACTTACCTAGCCTGAAAATCGGTGGACCTTATGTTGTTTCAGTTTCTTTTGTTGGTTATAAATCAGCAAATGAAGATGGAGTGACATTAGTGGTTGGTCAAGTATTCAAACAAAACTTTGACCTTGTCACTCAGACAACAAATCTGAAAGAGGTAGTTGTTAAATCAACAAATGACAAACTATTTAACAACTCTAGAACAGGATCTCAAGAGTTAATCACGAGAGCTCAGATCGATCGTTTACCTACAATCAATCGTTCTATTCAAGATTTTGTAAGATTAGAGCCAACAGCAAATGGCTTGAATGTAGGTGGTAGAAGTAACCAATATAATAATATGACTGTTGATGGTGCTAACTTCAACAACTCATTTGGTTTGTCTTCGATTTTAGGTGGACAAACATCAGCTCAACCAATTTCTTTGGAAGCTATCGAGCAAATTCAAGTAAACGTTTCTCCTTATGATGTTAAACAAGGTGGATTTGCAGGTACAGGTATTAATACTGTTACTAAAAGTGGTACTAACACTTTCAAAGGATCAGTTTATCAGTATTCTAAAAACCAAGATTATCAAGGTTACAATGTCGGACCTACAACTTTGACTAAAACACCTTTTACTTATTCTATTAAAGGTGCTTCTTTAGGAGGTCCAATTATCAAGAATAAATTATTTTTCTACGTTAGTGCTGAACAAGTTAGACAAGATGCTCCAGCAACTACAGTGTTAGCATCTGATGCTTCACACGCTGCTGGTGGATTATACTCACAAGCTAACGCGGATACTTTAACAGCATTAGCTAACTTCTTGAAACAAAAGTTTAATTATGACCCAGGTGCTTTCCAAGGTTATACATTTAAAACTTATTCTGATAAAATTACAGCAAAATTAGATTGGAATATCAATAGTAAAAATACTTTCACTTTGAAGTATAATTACTTGAAATCTTTTGCTGACCAATTTGCATCTGGTTCAAGACCAGGAAGTGGTCAAGTTACAAGTGGTCAACCTGGTACTTATTCAATGCCTTTCTATGGTAGTGGATATGTAATTAATAATAACTTTAACATTTTGATTGGTGAATTAAACACAAGATTTAGTAACAAATTATCTAACAAGTTACAAGTTGGTTTAACTCAATTAAGAGACTTTAGATCTCCTCACTCTAATAGTGAGACATTCCCATTAGTCGATATTTTAAACAATGGTAATATCTACACTACTTTTGGTTATGAAATGTACACTTATAACAACAAGTTATATACTGATGTTTATCAACTAAATGACATCTTAACTTATTATAAAGGTGCACATGAAATCACTATTGGTACTCAAAATTCAATTAAGAAGTATCAAAACGCATTTGCACCAGGTTATCAAGGTGTTTACCAATTTAACAGCTTAACTGATTTTTATAATTCAGTTAATAATGGTACTGCGAATGCTAAGAGTTATTACTTACAATATTCAGCATTACCTAATGGCGATTTCCCTTGGGCTTATGCTGGATCAACTGAATTATCTCAATTTATTCAGGATAAATGGAAAATTTCAAATGATTTCACACTTACTTATGGTTTGAGATTTGATGAAACTATCTATAAACAAGCGATGACTGATAATCCATATTTTGACGCATTAACATTTGCAAATGGTGCTCAATATAATATTGGTAAAGCTCCAATGAACAATTTATTGGTGTCACCAAGATTAGGATTTAACTGGAACCCTGGTGGTGACAAAACATTACAAATTAGAGGTGGTACTGGTATTTTCGCAGGTCCTCCGCCTTTTGTATGGATTTCTAACCAAGCTTCTAACAACGGTATCCAATTTGGTTCATTTACTGTTGCAAACAAAGCATTCAATACTGACCCTAATGCTTATAGACCTACTGCTGGTTCTGCTAATACTTCTTACAGCACAGCTTTAGTTTCTAATAACTTCAAATATCCTACAGCTTGGAAATCATCTTTAGCAATTGATAAAAAATTAGAAGATGGTTGGGTTATAGGCGCTGAATACACATACACACATGATATCAATGCTGTTTACTATTCTAATGTAAACTTAAATGAGTCCAATGGATTTCAATTGGGTGGTGTAGATAATAGAACTCGTTTCTTAAAAGTTACAAATAGTAATAAATATTACTATTCTGGAAGTAGTTTATCAAACCCAAACATTGGTAACGCTATTTTAATGAGTAATACTAATCAAGGTTACGTTTACAATTTGACTCTTAGAGTTCAAAGAAATACTGATAAAGTAAGTTATGGTTTAGCATATACTCGTTCTGAGGCAAAAAATACAGCTGAAGCTGGTTCAACAGCATCTTCTTTATGGAGTGCAGCTCCAGTAGCTAATCAAGATCCTAACGCACCGAATTTAGGATATGCATCTTACTATCAACCAAACAGACTAATTGGTAACTTCGCTTATAGATTGAATGAAGGTAAATATTTATCAACTTCTTTCGGAGCAATTTATGAATTAGCACCAGCTGGAGTAACTTCTTATGTTTATAATGGAGACTTAAATGGTGATGGTAACAGTGGAAATGATTTAATTTATATTCCAACAACTGCTTCTGATATTAACTTGGTAAAAGTTGGTAGTGGTGGCTTAGGCACAGGTACTTCAACTGATACAAGAACTGCATCACAAATTTGGTCACAATTAGACGCATTCATTTCTAATTCAACCTATTTAAACACACACAGAGGTCAATACGCTCAAAGAAATGCAGTTGTATTACCTTATTTCAGTAGATTAGATTTAAATGTTACTCAAGATGTTAAATTTAAAAATCACACACTTAGAGTTTCATTAGATGTAATTAACGCTGGTAACTTACTTAATAGAGATTGGGGTATGGTCAAAATACCAACAGTAACTAACTTCTTGAAATATGAAGGTTTAGCAGCTGACGGTAAAACTCCTTCATTCTCTTTCCCATTCCAAACTGGCACAACACCATTCACACAACCTTTACAGAATTCAACTGGTATTGGTTCAAGATGGCAAATGCAACTTGGAGTTAAATACTTATTCAATTAATTTTGAATATACTATTATCTTAAACCCTCACTATGTGAGGGTTTTTTATTTTTTATAAATAATTTTTGATATTTTAAAATTTTTAATTAATTTTGTAGTTAAAATATAATTATTATGAAAGTAACTTCTACTCTTTTCAGAGATTTGCTCGTTGATTCATCTGGACCCATGATGGAATCTAAATCAGATTATTGGGATAGTAAAAAACTCCTATTAGATATCATGATGAAAAAATATGATATCAGTGAAAATGACCTACATGATATTTCTACGGTCAAGTCTAAACTTCGTGACCTTAACATCAATGAAATTCTAAAATAATATATAATAGAAAAAACAGATTATGGGAAAATTATTACTTAAAGTTATCAATAAAATAGACAACTTCTTTAATTATTTGACTCCAAATAATGATGGTTCTATTATCATGTAAATTTGGTAATTTGAAAAAAGATTTTATGAAAGAATATAAAGAATATTTTACCGGAACATATACTTATCAATATCCACAAGATAAGATAAAAGACGTACAAGATAGTTTAAATGAATTAAACTCAAGGGAATTAATTATTCAAGCTGTTATGAGAAGGTATAATATATCTGAAAGTGATTTAAAAGATGTTGACTTAGTAAAAACAAAATTGAGAGATATTCTAATTGATGACATTTTAAAATAAAATTATGAATGTAAGAGTTAATATACAAAGAGATTATGATTATATTGGCGGTGGGTGGAGTGATACACCTAAAACCGATCGTGAACAAAGTAAAAAATTATTACTTGACACTATTATGAAAAAATGTGATATCACTGAAAATGACTTAGATAATATCTCAGTTGTTAAATCTAAATTACGTGATTTTAAATTGAATGATATTTTAGAAACATCTTTTTGGAAAAAATTATTTTAATATGAATAAACTATTCTTTTGGTTTTTAAAAAGGAAGCTCAACAATGAAAAAGGCAGGCGAGAAATCTTTAAGAAACTTCATGAGTCTGTGTCTGAGGAATACCGTGAGCAAACGATTGTTGGTAATGTTTACAATTCTTATATAGAATTTTTGATGTCTAATGATGTCGTGCAAAGAATGGTTAAATCTAACATATCACAAAATATTAAAATACTAAAAGCAGGATTAGAAAATTCATTTGATGATGCAGTAGAGTTTATAAAATCTGAATACTCAACTGATATTATTACAAAGCATAGACAAGACCAAATTAAAAATATTTTAAAATGAATATAAAATTTAAAATGTTTGAAGAAGTAACAACTTATTATCAAACGCCGGTAATAGAGATTAATTCAGAAGATTATCCGGATTTCAAAGGATCGACAAAAGAAGAATTCATAGATTTTCTAAATGAAAATTTATATGATTTAGAAGATCTAGAAATGGAGAGATAAACTTGAATGGTGTGATGCATCAGATGGTGATTTAACAATTGAAATTGAAAGTTAATGAAAAGTAAACAGGTTTAGTTATAAGAAAAGACCTCAATATGAGGAAAGGTAAAATGGTTGCACAGGGAGCACATGCCTCTATGAAAGTTATATTAGATATGATGAATAGTGTTCCTAATATGAAATACATCAACTCTAATGGTGAGACCGGAGAAGATGTTAAACATCTTCATATAGAAGGTGGTTCAGCACTTAATGATTGGATTAATGGTATATTTACTAAGGTATGTGTATCAGTTGATTCAGAAGATGAATTGGTTGGTATTTATGAAACTGCAAAAGCTAGTGGTATTCCTTGTTCTTTGATAGAAGATGTTGGTCTAACTGAATTTGGTGGAGTTTTAACAAAGACTGCGGTCGCGATTGGACCAGCTTGGGAAGATGAGGTTAATCAAATTACAGGACATTTAAAACTATTATAAAATTTATTAAAAATCAATAATATGCCAAGACAGAAAACTTATCCTCAGATTTATGTTTTTAAAGAAAAACACGGTGATATTTTTTATTTAATAGAATCAGAGGAAGCAGAAAATAAAATGTTTCTTGAGGTTTTATCTGATAGAAAAAAGTGTGGTTGGTATGACTGGATGAAGGATTATATCCCATATGAAAAAAAGCCTACTTATATTAAAGAGGATATCGAGTCTATGCCAGATTCTATGTTAGAAGAAAAGAAACGTCTTTTAAATGAATATAAAAAATACGAAAGATCTGAAATGGAAGCTAAAAATATTCGTAATAAATGGGTAAAGATTCAGGAGTCCGTTGAAACAAAAAATGGAGAATTGGCTGGTCGTATTTTAAATTCTCTAAATGGTGGTGAATATGAAGGATTTGAAAGTGTATCTTTTGAACACATAAAATAAAAAATATATGAGAATAGTAGAACTTATTTTTTCAATTGGGTTATCATTTCTATTTATAACAATTGTTGGAGAAGCAATTGCTAGAAAATTAACCGATAAGTCAAAATTTAAAATCTGGTGGAGGAACCATTGGATAGTGGAGGTAAAAGATGAAAGATAAAGAATTCGGACCACATAGTGGCATAAGTAAAATGGGAACAGGTCCCGGAGTGAGAACGCAACAATTATATTGGATGGAGGAATTAGAAAAATGTAAAGCATCCCCATATTATTTTGCTACGAAATATATGACATTGAATGGAAATACATTCACAACACATTTAACAGAAGAACAATTTAATACATTATTTAACAGTTTTTTAAAAACAAATACAAATGGCGAAGAATAAACTTAAAAATGTTTGGTTGTCAGAACCAGAAGAACACGACTTTCCGGCTGCATCTGATTATTTAGATCTACACTTTAATAGTGGTCGAGTAGAAAATCTCGTATCTCAACTTAGAGAGCAAAAAACAACAATCAAAAAGGCAAAAGATATTTTAAGGGCTTCTAGCCTTCCGCTTTTGCCAAAAGATAATATTCACGTAAAAAACAATATTAAAAAATTCAAGAAAGGTAAAAAACTTTCTCCAGTATTATTAGTTAGAAACAGTCATAAGCTTATCATAGCTGACGGTTATCACAGAATTTCAGCTGCATATTGGTTAAGTGAAGATTTAGAAGTACCCTGTAGAATTGTATGAGTAATAAAAATTGTGATATATGTAATAGAGAAAAAGCAAGACCATATGGAAAAACACCAACTGACTGGTACGTAAATGAGATTGATGTATATTTAAACGATATTTTTGTGGTGGTAGATTGTGATTGTGGTAAAGAATTAGTAGTTTGTGAAGATTGTTTAGATAGGAGTTATAATAAATTAAGATGTAAGTCTTGTAATAGAGATAAAAAGATAGAAGACTTATTGTAATATAATTCTTATACCTTTTTTAAATTTTTTTTAGATGTTTCATTTTCTACCAAAATGAATTTTTGCATCTTTTCGTGTATATTCTTGTTCCTCTTTTTCTTTTCTTTTTCTCTCTATTTCTTCCTTGAGATATATTGATTCAATTTTTTTAAAAATCTTTTTACCTATTGATTGACTACAATCTAATTTAACCCCATCTACTTTTACATCATAATCTTTACCATCTAACGTAACATGAACATAAGATGTTATTTCAAAATCATCTATTTCAAATTTATATTCATCGTGTAGAAAATTATCATCATCAGTTTTATTTATAGCCAAATCATCTTTAATCTCTCTATGAATACCCATAGCAGTATTTTCATCTTCGTTAAAAGTTTTTCTGATAAAATCCCCTAACTTTGTTTCATTAAACTTCTTAATATGTCTCATAATCTATATATTAATTTGGATATTTAAAAAATTATTTGTAAATTTGTAAAATGAAAATCTTTTTAAATAAACTTAATTGGATTATTGACTATTACATTGTTTACTTCCTCTACGATGTAAATAAGATAGATAGGTATCATGATTATATGAGAAATAAGTGGGTGAAAAATATTTAAATAAGTTTAACAATTAATTATGTTAAGAATTGCTAATTTTGAATTTCGTAGTGGCTCTCAAATTACTTGTCGTATCAAAGATGAATTGATTACAAATGCTCGAATTTTCTTTGATTCTAGAAGTCTGAACTCAGAAACAAAAAAAGCCTGGATTTGCCATGATAAAAGCGAGTTTAATGGTGATGAATCCCCCAATTTGCTAGGTTTTAAATATTCTTGGGTCTTCTTTATAGAGCAAATACCTGGAGGTGATTACGCTACTGGTGATGTATCCGAGATTCGCCCAATACTTCCTGGTAATATTCAGGCTAAGCATAATTGTATCGTATCTAGTGATTTGATATCTTTTTTCAAAATCAATCAATTAGATACCTATATGTATATTTTTGACTATAAATTGGGAATATTTGATGAATTTAACCAATATGAAGTATCAAAAAGCCTTAACGGTTATCTTGTATTAAAAAATGAAAATAAATCTATGGACATAAAATTTGGCCGATTTTTTAGGCAAATGGTGCTTAAATTTAATGAGGCCGTTTCTAAATCAGCATTATCCAAACTTGAAATCACTGAAAAATTAGTGGAAACCTTACATAACAAATTCGTCTCTTTTCAAAAGGGTGATAGTTGTTTAATTAAGTTTCTATCAGGAAATGATATCTTAAAAGGTTATACTCGTCAAAACTATTTCAGTGAAGATGGTGGAACCTTACATAAATCTTGTATGACAGACAAGATTAATTATCTTAAACTTTACACTGATAATCCTAATAAGGTAAAATTAGCAGTTATTCATATTGAAGATAAAATCGCAGCTCGTTGTCTTGTTTGGACCGCAACTGACGGTAAACAATATTCCGACAGAGTTTACTATAGATATGATTGGTTAGAAGATTTTATGAAAGAAAAGCTTCGTAAACAAGGAATTGATCCAGTTAATGAACAAGGTATTAGAATTGTTCAACTTGATAAATGGGAATTTGAAAGTTATCCTTATGTAGATCATTTTTATCATATGGATAAAAAAACAGGAACGTTACTTAGTCTTTGTTCTAAAGATATGAAGGTAATGCGTAACACTAACGGCACAATTGATTAATATGGGGACATTAATATTGATACTTTCGATACTCGCACTACTACAGTTCATTTTGAATTGTAGTTTTGGTGCACTTTATTTTAAAACGCTTAAAGAGAAAAATTCTTATAAACAAGAAATTGAAGGCATTTTACCAGGTGATAAAGTCTATTTTGAGATGAATTTACAATGGGACACAAAGAAGTTCACGGCTTGTTATGAAGCTGACGTAATTGAAGCATCTGATAAAGGAGTTAAAGTACAAGCATACAAAGTAGTCAACCTAACTGGTGATACAACTGATTTAAAAAAAGATCCAAATTATAATCTCATATTATTAAACTATATGAAAGATAAATGGGTTGAAAAGAAAGATGTAAGTGTATTGATTGGTAAAGAACATAGTCGTGAAAGAAAGTTAAATAAATTACTTTCTTAGTATTCCATTCAATGTTTTTTTAATGTCAATATCTCTTTGTTTATCAACCTCTAACAAAAAAAGTAAAAGATTTTATTGGCTTTATTAAAAATGCAAAATAAATTTTTTATCTTTGTATAAATAGTAATTTTGAATTACAAAGAATCATATTCCATAGTTAAAGAATTAAAAAAAGAAGCACTTAGTATGCATGATTTTGAATCTGCTGCTTCTCTTAGAGAAATGGAAAGAGACTATTTTTTGATATTAATAGATGAGAATTGGTCATTTAGTGGGGTTAAAGAAAAATATTTTAATGAAACTAACTTTAAAATAAATTTATATAGCTGTATTATTCAAAATAAAAAATTATTAAGACAATACCAATTAGAATTATTAAATGTTTAAAAAATTGAAGAAATCTTAAAAAAGACTAGAGGAATAATCAATTTTTTGTTATATATAGATTAATTGCAATATTATAAAAATTTCAAAATGTTAAGTTTTATTAATAAGATTTTTAAGAGACTGTTTACTCACGATCCAAATAGTTTTAGGCTTATGATTACAAGTAGTCCTAAAGATAAAAAATTGGTGGCATTCAAGTATTCTGCCAATGGTGGTAGGAATTGGAAATATATTTATCATGCTCAACAAGATGGTTATAGATATATTTGGGAGCCTTTTACCATCAAATCTATTTCTTATGCCTACTCTGTTAGGATGAGTAATAAATTTTCTTCTTATCAAAGAATTTTAGATTTTGAAAAAGTGGAAAAAGAAAAATATGATAATTGGAATAATTCACAAAGTAAGAAAAAAACTTTAAAGAAAATTATAAATAAAATACAACATGGCTAAGATTAAAATTTCAATTGAGAAAGGTGATATGATTGCAGAGTTATACGATGAAACTCCAATCACCACTGATAACTTTACTAAACTAATAAAACAAGGATTCTATAACGGATTGAATTTCCATAGAGTTATACCTAACTTTGTAATTCAAGGTGGTTGTCCTAACGGTATTGGAAACGGTGGACCCGGATATACTATTCCTTGTGAAGTAACTGCGCCCAAACAATTCCACGATAGAGGTGTTCTATCTATGGCTCACGCTGGTAGGAATACCGGTGGTTCTCAATTCTTTATTTGTCATAGCCGACAAAACACTGCGCATTTAGATGGTAACCATACTTGTTTTGGTAAATTATTAGAAGGATTTGATGTCTTAGATTCGATTGAGCAAGGGGATAAAATTTTATCGATAGAAATTTTATAATATAAAAAATAATATATATATTTGCTTTAAATCAATTTAGGAATATGAAAATTCTTTGCTTCTTTGGATTACACAAATGGATTATCAAAAGGGAAAAACACCAAATTGAAGGACACCCTGATGGTAGAAGTTCTATTAGAATCATAGTAAGACACTGTGATTGGTGTAATAAAAGAGAAAGAAGGTATAAATCTGATAATAGGTCCCACTGGTCCGAGGTAATTTTTAAAGAAGATCAAACTCTTAAATTTAATAAATATGAATAATTTTTGGAAGGTCGCTTTTGTTATTTGTCTTATTGTAAAATGAATTAAATTTAAGCCAGTATTTTCCTGACTTTTTTGTTTTATATAAACATTATGACATATTGATTATATAATGGTATATGGAGAAAAAAGTTAAAAAAGAAACAAAAGAAACAGAAGAAACAGAAGAAACAGAAGAAACTGTAGAAACAATCGAATTGCAAGAAACAACTACAACCACAACAGTACAGCTTGAGGTTTCAGATTTAGAAGTGGCTAAAAAAATGATTAAAATTAGTCAAAGTGCTCAAGATAGAAAATTAGAATTTAATTTAAAATTTGAAACTGTTAAAAGATTAATGAATTACAATACTTGTTACTATACTAATAGACAATTTGATGAAAAAGAAGGAAGCACTTATGCGAGAAGCTTTGATAGAGTTGATTCGTCAAAAGGTTATATTGAAGGAAATGTAGTAGCTTGCACAATTGATATTAATCAAAAGAAAGCAAATTTAACTATTGATGAAATAATTTTTCTTTATAATAAATTAGTTCCAAATGAAAATTCTAAAAAATAATTATAAATCACAGTCGGGATATCCAAAACAAATCACTTGCCCAAATTGTCAATCTGAATTGGAATATGAAAAAGATGATTTAACACATAAATTTTGGAGAACCGAAGGTTGGACTATAACTAGTATCAAATACCGTGGTTTTATTTGTCCTTGTTGTAAGTATGAAATTGGAATAGAAGAGATACCCTGGTGGTCCACGATTTAATTGTTACTTAATTGATTGCAATGGTCTAATGGACGACAGTCCTGCAGTTCTTGGTTCAAGCCCAGGTTGAGCATCAAAATAAAATTTTTGATAAATAATTTTTTTATTCGGTAAATATTTATATCTTTGTGTTCTATATGAATATACTATTTATAATACTTTTTTTATTTGTATCACTTGGTATTCAAATGCCACTTTTACTTTTAAAAGAGTTTTTACTTAAATCATCTGGTCGTGAATTCACGAGTAAAAACCTTAGGAATATTTTATTTGTCATAATTATAAATTCAATTTTAATACTAATTTTAACACAATTTCTATACGATAAACATTCTACTATTTCAATGTTAGTAGGAATGTTAGACTATGCGATTCTAATTTTTTTAACAATAAAAATAAAATAAAAAATGAAAAAGCTAATTCCAATTCTTTCTCTAATCGTGATTTTTTTCAGTTGTGGTCAGCCTCAAAATAATGTGACTGTATCACAAGGTCAGCCTCTTGATATTAATGTTTCATCAAACAACATTCCTGGATTTAATGTCCAAGAGTTTGCGACACTTCTTAAAACAATTAAAGATCCACAATCTTTACAGGATGCTATCAATGCTCCAGGTAACAAAGTCAATAATCTTGATTTGGATCACGATGGTAATATTGATTTTCTTAAAGTAGTTGAACAACAAAATGGTCAGTTCCAGGTAATTGATGAATATTCTAATACACAATCTTCTGTTGTTGCAACTTTAACTATTACTGGACAAAATGCTAATATTACTGGTAATCAAACATATTGTGGTAATAATTATCAATCTCATTTTTCAGTAGGTGATTATCTTCTACTTGCCTATCTACTTCGACCACATTCGTATTATATTTCACCTTATCACTATCATTCATATCCTGCGTATTATCACAAAACTGTTGTAAGACGCACTTATGTGAGTAGCCCATCTGTTACTACAAGGAATGTATCAACATCGAGAACTTCACTATCATCTCCTACGAGCTCTCAGCGTTCTTTTAGTGCAAGAAGTTCTTCAACACCTGTTCGTAGTGGTGGATTTGGTTCAGGTCGTAGTGGTGGATTTGGTTCAAGTCGTTCATCATTTGGTGGAGGTCGTCATCGTTAATTAAATAAAATTATTAAAAAATAAAAATAACATATATGAGTATCTTAGACAGAATTTTTCGTGTTGGTAAAGCAAAAGCCAATACAGTCGTTGATAAATTGGAAAACCCAGTTGAAATGTCTGAACAAATTTTGCGTGAATTGAATGAACAACTTCAAAAAGGAATTGCTTCTGAAGCAGAAGTAAAGGCCATCGCTTTAGGTCACCGTGCCGAAGAAAAGTCCAATATGGATAAATCAGAAGAATGGAAAAATAAAGCTTATATGTTGGTTGATAAAATGGAAAAAGCAACCGATGAAGAAAAAGCTAACCTAAACCATTTGGCTGAAGTCGCAGCACAAAATGTTAAAGACTATGAAAACAAAGCGGCACTTGCACGTCAAAATGCAGAACGTGAAGAAAAGTCTTTGGAAGTTATGGATCGTAAGTTGAAAGATTTGCGTGATATGATTACTAAGACAAAGAATGATGTTGAAATGATTAAGTCTCAACAAAAAACTGCAGAAGCTTCTGAAAAAATCAATATGGCTATGTCTTCTATCGACACAGATGGATTGGTTCAAACTATGCAACGCATGAAAGAAAAAGTAACTGCTACTGAACTTCGTGCTCAAGCTTACGCTGAAGTAAATGACCAAACAATGTCAAGTGAACAAGAAATCAATAAAGTATTGAGCACCGACACCTCTGGTTCTGCCTTGTCTGATTTATTGAAAAATCGTCAAAAATAATTTATGTTCAGGACTATAACAATAATAGATTTACAAGACTGGGATAAACTAGTCTCTGACACTTATCATAAACCATATTACTTTCAGCAACAAGATGGTTGCCAACCAAGGGGATTGTATGAATTCTCACTTCCAGATAAATGGGGTGTAGATGATTTTGAAAATACCGAAATTCCCTTTGAAGTAAATGGAGAAGAAATGGGTGTTAGCTTTGAAACTTGGTTGAATACCTCACCAGAGGATACTGAAAAACATTTTAACCCATCATATAAGTGGGAAAATGAAATGTTCTGGCATAGAAATTTTTATCCTAATATCTCTTGTGTAATAGACGATTTACACAAAAGGGGATTGTTACCTGATGGTAATTACGGAATCAAAATTGATTGGTAAATTAAAATAAAAAATATGAATATCAACGATAAAAAAACATTTAAATCTATCATTATTCTTAACGAAATGTTGAGTAATGGTAGAAACTTCAAAACCATTATGAATGGTGATGATAAACTATTAGAATCACTTTTTATTGAATTGATGTCTAAAGGATATCTTTCTACTAAAGGTGACCAGTATGTAGTTACTACTAAAGGTGAAGAAGCCTTTGATAATTTTATGAAAAGATATACTGAGTATTTGAAAGTATATGATGTATATTCTTTTGTAGATTTAGAGAAAGGAGAATTTGCTTTTTCTAAATACTTTGATTTCTCAACAGATGCGGCTTGGGATAAGTTTAAAATGGACTCAAGATTTGATGATGTTAGAATTGCAGTTGCTCTTTTCAAAAAGATGAATCCACATGAGATTGTTTTCATGTCTTTTATCAATGAGAATAGATTTGACACAAAATCTACTGGATGGCAAGTTGAGTTGTTAAGTGATAACATTTGGAACGAAATTGACCAGATTGTTGAGACTGCAATTACTCCAGAACAACTTGGTTCAGAAGATGTAATTTTAGATATCATTGACCAAGGAAGCATATTGATGGTGGATCTTCTGAAAAAAGAATCAGAAATGAAACCTGTTGCTACTGAAGATGAATATGAAGAAGAAGTTGTTGAAGAAGTAACATATTATGAATCTTATTATGATCCATATTATGTTCCAACATTTTGGTTAATCCCATTATTTTTATGGTAATGAAAAAAATTTGGAACTGGCTCAATGAAGAAATACATGATGGAAAACCTAATAGACCAACTATCAAGTGTTAAAAAATAAAATATAAATATGAATTTGATTGAAAGTTTACAGTGGAGATATGCCACTAAAAAAATGAATGGTGAAAAAGTTCCAAGTGATAAATTAGAAAGAATTTTAGAAGCAATTAAATTGGCTCCTAGTTCTTATGGTCTTACTCCCTACACAGTATTAGTTATTGAAGATGCTGATACAAAAGCAAAATTACAACCTGCTTGTTACGGTCAATCACAAGTGGTTGATTCTTCAGCAGTTATTGTATTTGCTAACTGGACAACTATTGATAACAATAAAGTTGATGAGTTTATTCAAGATGTTGCTGACCAAAGAGGAATGGATGTTACTAATTTAACTGACTATTCTAATTACATCAAAGGCGCAATTGCTAATCTTACGGATGAGCAAAAACAAACTTGGGCTTCTAAACAAACTTATATTGCATTAGGTGTAGGTTTAGTTGCAGCAGCTTCAGAAGGCGTTGATTCAACTCCAATGGAAGGATTTATTCCAAGTCAAGTTAATGAAGTATTGGGTCTAAATGATTTAGGTTTAAGTGCTTCTGTAATTTTGACTTTAGGTTATAGAGATGTGGCTAATGATTACTTAGCTAATTTGAAAAAAGTAAGAAGAAGTTCTGACAAATTATTTATTAAAAAATAATATGAATAGGATACAAAATTATGTTATCTGGTTAGATGGATTCCTTGATGCGTGTCAAGGAACTCCTACTCCAGATCAAACTAAGAAAATTAAAGAAAAATTAAATAACATCTTTGAGCATGTGGCTGATAAACCACAAATTCCTTTAGGTGAATTACATGGTCTTTATCCACATGGTGGGGCTGGTAAGCCTTCGGTTGATGCTCAAGGCAACACACTTTATCGTTGTTAATATGATTAATTGATAAAATAAGATATGAATTAACTGGGATAAATTTCCCCAACTTTTCAATCAAGGAAGTATATAAACACTTCAACTATACAGAAGTCGATGAAAATTATCTCTTCTATCTTTATCAATGGTAAATGGTATTCTTATAAAATTCTAAATTCAAAAAATGAAACTATTAGTCGGATTTTTTCTTGTCTTTATTCTATATTTAATCTTTCGTGCAAGACCGATTTTAATATTTCACTTTCATGATTTAGTTGAAATCTTTATCATTACTTTAGTTTTCGGTTGGATGTTTTTTAGAAGTAAGAAATCTTGATAAATGATGTTATTAACAATCATATTTTTAATATATTTCATATCTGAATTTACGATGTTAGCTTCTACCGGAACTTCATTTTGGTATAAGATCAAAACCTATAGAAATGTCAGAAGATGGATCAGGTATAATTTACCTACTGATAACTGGAAATACGAGATAAAATTTATAACCATTGAAAAAAATACTTGTTTTGTATTGGCTATAAATTTAGATACATCAGATTGGGCATGTGGTAATATTAAAATCAAAAATGGTAAAGTATTAGATGCCAATTATTTAGAAACAAGTGTATCACAAAAAGAACCTAATTTTAACAAGATCCAAAATATAAGAGATAATAAAATAAAAGATATTTTAAGTTAATTTGGATAGTAAAAAATTAATATGTATCTTTGTAAAAGATATTTGAAATGTAGGAACTAATTTTTTAGAAAAAGATATTTTAAATTAATTTGGATAGTAAAAAATTAGTATGTATCTTTGTGAAAGATATTTTAAATATAAGCCCGGGTGGTGGAACTGGTAGACACGCAGGACTCTGACGAGGCATAAATAGGGTTGCTCAGAGAGTAATTTCTGAAGTAGAATCTGTCAAATTCGGTGAAGGCTTAACTGCTAATACCGAGCCAAGCTAATGAAAATTAGAAGGTGTAGAGACTTGATGGCAGACTCCTCAATTTTGAGGATGAAGGTAAAGTCCAGACTACAAACAATGTTGGCACATTGGTAGTGAAAACTATAGTAGTATGTAAAATCCTGTGGAAAGAAAAATTCCGTGCGGGTTCGATTCCCGCCCCGGGCACAAAAAAAAGCTTATATGACGAAAAAAATTAAATGGTCTAAGCAAGAAAAAAATCTACTTAGAGCCGTTATTGAACTTGATCCTGATAATAAGAATGGTAAACAAACCATTAATTATTTAAAACGTATGTTGAATCCTGAAAGGGATAAAGAGGGGATTATGATGAAGATGGGTAGAATGCGTATGAAAGAATATGGACTTGATCCAATCTACACAGGCGAAACTATCAATGTAGAAAAAAGTGAAGATTAATTTGGTGATTTGAAAAAGTCATGGTATCTTTGTAAGATATTTGAAATAGTTTGGGTCAAGCAAGGCGTATGTTGGTCATACCGTTACAATAATCGGTCGTTGTCTAGTTGCAGTATCTAATAACTACAAGTGGTTGGAATAACATTTCGAGGCCTTTATGATGGACATATTGAGGGTGCCGAATCCCAATCCAAACTATTTTTTTTAAATTTGGTGGTTTAAAAGAATCATCTTATCTTTGTGAAACAAAAGTTCTTTGATTGATTAAAAAATATGGTGCTTTCGTCTAGTGGAACTGAATTTCAGTGTAGGACAAATATCTATTCAGATATTAAACAAAGGTTCGAATCCTTTAAGCACTACAAGTAATCCATAACAGAGATCTGGAAGAATATTTAAAGTGTGATTGGATTAAAGGAAGGAAGATAAATTCTTTTAAAAATATTTGGTTACAATTTGAAACTTTTGTATCTTTGTAATCTAAAGTAGCGGGATAAATCAGGCGTTTTGAACAACCCCTTAAAATAGTAATAAACGCAAAAAATAATTTTGGTTACGATTTGAAACTTTTGTATCTTTGTAATCTAAAATTAATCTCAACATCGGTGAGAGAATTTCACCGATGTTTTTCTAAGATTTTTAAGTTCTTTTACATACTTGGTCTGTTCGTCTAGCGGAAGTTATTTTAGAATGATTATCGCAAATTTTGTAGCCGAAATGCGGTGATAGCAGAACTGAATTAACGAGGACAACTATCTTTTCGGATAGGTAACAATGAGTTCGAATCTCTTACAGACTACTATCGGCCTGTCCATGGACCTCGTATCTTGAATACGTTTGTGATACCTCACATGAAATCTTATGATTGGAATTAACCGAACCAATTAGTAGAAGTAAGATGAAAAATCAGCGACCTCTGGTTTTGATTTTAAAAATGCATCTACGGTTTGTATTAACCGTAGATGCAAAATGGTCAAAATTTTTTTAGATTAATAAACTTTTGTATCTTTGTAATCTAAAAAGAATCTCAGTAAGTTGAAAGATATTAACTGACCAACAGCCATAAAGCTGAAACTAAAGTGAATAATCGTAACCTACTCAGGGCTGTCCATGGCCCTCGTTATCAGAACGTTTGTGGTAACTCCACATGAAGTTTTATGGTTGGAAGTGGCTCTCCAACTAGTAGAAGTAAAACAAAAAAACAGCGACCTCTGGTGATTGATATAAATGGTCAATCATATTCTGAATCTGCCTGTCCTTCCATTGGGGAAGAACAACGGGACCGAATGGATACTAACAGAAAAAGATTCAGAATTTTTTTTTTTATGGATTTTTTAAACTTTTAGTTTTTGATAGTCTATAAATCAACACACACAAAATCTGAATGTTTTTTACAAACATTCAGAGAAAGTCCAGATTTCGTTTGTGTGGAATCCAAAGTAAAACGACTGATTTAATCAGTCACCTTGAGACACCAAGAGTCCTGACTCTTCTCAGGTTTGGAAAACAACATCGGTTTTACCGACGATATCCATAATGGTTTCGCATTCTAGATATTGACTTTAAAACCGATGTTTTCTAAGAATGAAGTTCTTTAAAATATTATAAAAAATTATCTATTAGCATGGTTCGCCCAGCTTACAAAGATATAGGGTGGTCTATAATCCTTTTCATATCGAAAGATATGAATAAAATAAACTGGGAAACCAGGATAAAGTGAATCCAGTTGCTTAACTGGGTTTGCGGCTTCTCAAAAGGGAGCTCGAGTAGAAAAGCAGAATATCATCTTTTCTTACAAGATCAAGGGTAACACTATGGATAGTGAGAAAATTTGACCGGGCTACATGGATAGTCTGGTTGAGTTCGGAAGAACAATAAGAATAATCTGTAGGTTTTCTGGAAGAAAAGTTGCCTCACCGGGTGATTCAATTGCGAAAACCAATTTTAGAGGTTTCTTAAAATCAATCTATCGAAAGATAGAAAGATAACCTTGAAGTACAGGTGGTGCTGTTATTAAGGCAATTGTTAGCCTACCAAGACTAATAGTTGTAGAAATCTTAAAAAATGGTGATAGAGGTATCACAGAGAGTAGGTTGATATTCTGTCGGTCAAAAGCTGATGGAGTCAATTGCCAACCCCTACTTTCACAATCCATAAGCAAACATTAAATTTCAATTTTGGTGAAAACTTAATATTAAAAATTTAATCAAAAGCGTTGGTCAGTTGGTAATGAAAGTTGCCTACTCAGTCGTGAGTCGTTCACGGCCACATCAAGTCCGAAAGACGGATGTGATTCTCAGGAAAACCTTATAGGGGGTCGAATCCCGAACCAGTTCGATAGGATTGGATAAGCGTGAGTATTGAGAGAGTGATTATCAACTCTACGAGTGGTTACCGATAGTAACCGGCAATGTCCAATACTCATCAAAAGTGAGTGGAAATGAAAGGAAACCATAATCTTTCTAAAGTTGGATAATTGACCGTATATTCTCAGCGGTTTTTTTTTATTTTTATACATTAATAATTCTATCTTTCTTTGATAGATTTTCTTTAACCCAGAGTGGCTGTAAATTAGTAGAGTAATTTAATTTTAATAATTCCTTCGTTAGTTGTGTGATTAATTAGTTTCTAAATTCAAACCCTTTAAACTTGAATAATCGTAAGTATTTACTTCTTGATAAGACTCTGATTCAAATGTTTTAAAATATTTGGCGGATTAAAAATAGTATCGTAATTTTGTATTCACAAATCGCGGGTTAGACTAGAGGTCAAAGTCACCAGGCTCATAACCTGGATTCTTCAACAGAAGAAGCGTGGGGTTCAATTCCTCCATCCGCAACTAAAGTTTCATGATTGATTGTTGATGTGAAGGACCCTCTCATTTGAGAGGGTTTTTCATTTAAACTAATTCCTAATTAATGTATATGAACTACACATTAGCTAAAGACTAATGTGTTTCAGGTTTCATAGACTTATCTAACGACAACGCCTCCACCTGTTTTTGTTTAATGTCCGACTCAATCCCTGAACCAGAAAACATTTTTAACCCTTGTTTTAATATGTTTTTACTTGCATTAGTATGAGTTTTAATCTCTTTTTTTGATTTTTTTTTAACCTTTTTTAACTTTTTTGATATAAATAATTACCAAATTCATCACAGAAGCTAAAGACTTCTGTGTTGGTGGTCAATATAAAAATAAAAAAATTCCATTATGAAATCTTTGGATGAAATCGCTCTACAGTATGAATGCATTAAATCAAGTAAAGTAAATAATTACACTGAAAAATATCAACTACACTTCGAATCTTTCAGAAAAAAAGATATTAAAGTTTTAGAAGTTGGCGTAGCTGAAGGAAGAAGCTTATCAATGTGGAAAGATTATTTTACCAAAGCTAAAATCTATGGACTTGATATTATAGATTGTAGTGGCTTAGATGATGATAGGATCACAACTATTTTAGGAAGTCAAGGTGACATACCATTTCTACAAAATATCAGCTCTAATCAAGGACCTTTTGATATTATCATTGATGATGGATCTCATATCAATGAAGATATCGTGACTCTCTTTGGAACACTTTTCCCATTATTAAATCCCGGTGGTATTTATGTAGTTGAGTCCTTACTCTCTTGTTATTGGCCATGGGCTCAACCAAATGTTAATAACAACTTTAATGTTGTCTTACAACAATTGATACACAATGTTAATGCGTGTGGAAAAACTAGCGTTACTACACCATCTAAAATCAGTGAGGATCCTATATACCAGAGTAAAACTTTAGGTGAGATGACTTGGTGGGATGAGAATGTAGAATCATTGAGTGTCTATAGAGGAATAGCTTTTATAAAAAAATATTAATATGCCAAGTGTTTGTTTAGCAACCGCATTATATGAGAAAACATATAATCATTATATCGAGAATGATAAGTTAAGAGTCTGGTTAAATAAGTTTAACTATCCATTTGATGAGATCATTATTCTATTTAACAATATTTCACAAGAAGGATTTGAGGAGTGTGTAAAATATTTACAAACTTTTACTGATAAAAAAATAACATTTGCCTTCTCACAATCTATGACCGATGAAGTCATATCCACATTTAAATTAGATCCTAACTATCATAATCTACCTGGATATTGGTATTCAATTGCTAATTTTGCACAATTAGTAATTAGTAAAAGTGATTATGTCATGTATATTTGTGAAGATATATCTATTGTACATCCATCTGATACCTTCGTAAAAGATTCTATTGAAGCCTTAGAAAACAATCCTGATTGTATTGCTACTTCAATGAACTGGTCTTGGATAGGAGCTGATCCAAAAACAAAATTAGGTCATGACGCAGGTGAAGAAGAAGAATGGTATACTAAGCCTAAACATAAAAATGATAAATTCTATCTAACTAATGGATTTGGTGACCATATTTATTTTTCATCTAGAGAAAAATTGTTATCCATTGATTATAACACTAGTCATCCATTTGTTAATAGGTTTCCTGGATACTCTGGTCAATCATTTGATAAAAGATTAAACTCATATCAAACTATTCATGAAATGTATCGATATGTACATAAAAAATTACATTATTCACATATTGGGTGGAATCTATATCTAAAAGATTTAAATTTAGAAGTACAACCATTTAGTATTATCGATAAATAATCCATATAATTCAAAGGAAGCTGACTCAAAATGTATATATACCACTATACCGTAAGGATAAAAAATTAATTTACATTATGAGTACACTTACAAAAGGTTTAATTATGACAGTTGTTACTTTAATTGGTACTACTATCGCTAGTAGTGGTTTTCCTACAACTGAAACAGGTTGGGAATTACTTGCGATTACTGCAGTAGGAACTATTTTAACCTATTTAGGTAAAAATGCTGTTTTTCCTTCAACATCTATTTTTGGAACTATTAATCTTAAAGATTTATTAAGTGGCGCCATCGTGGCTATAGGTGCTGGTTTATCTAGCTGGGTTGCTACTGTTGCAACTAACACACCTGTTGATTGGCATCATTTATTGACATTTGTTGTATCAATTGTCATAGGTTACTTTGGTAAGAACTTCTTATCAGGTTCTACTACACCAACTACGTAATGAAACGTCTGGTACGTCTAAAGGCGAGAGAACCGATCCTCATTACAAATTAAAAGAGAGTCAAACGACTCTCTTTTTTATTTAAAATATGTCCTAAAAATCCTTCTAACTCTAGAGTAAAATCGTTTTTATTAAATCTAAATTGGAAAATTATCAATTTAAACACCCACAGACATCAAAGACGATGTAGAACCAGCAACATTTCTGCCTAATACAGTAATTGAATATGTCATACCTACTTTCGCATGTTTATATTTATAATGAGTTGTTACTGCAGAAGTTGCATGAATTTCAGATGTAATAGGATTTTCATCTTCATTTTGATTTATATTAAGAATATATCCATCATTACTTAATAAATTACCCTTTGAATCTTTAACACTGATTTGATAAACATCAACACCTGGTACAGTATTCCAAGATAAGTTAATATCTGAATCTGCTGTGTAATAAGTAGGAACCACACTCCAAGTAAGACTGATAGAATATGTAGGACTTACAAATGATGATACTCTATTAGCCCAAATAGAAATTTCTAAATTTGGTGCGCCATTGGTCCAAGTAACC
>Ga0214246_1000047_pt1 | contig 43796 bp, 60 predicted proteins | sample TroBogypolimnion_41_FD_153084 | JGI IMG/M metagenome (GOLD analysis project Ga0214246, IMG submission 153084) | Freshwater microbial communities from Trout Bog Lake, WI - 29MAY2009 hypolimnion | ecosystem: Environmental > Aquatic > Freshwater > Lake > Hypolimnion/Profundal zone | place: Trout...
TTGGCTACTGCCCATTTTGCCCACGCAACAATTGTGTCTCTTGAATCTGACATGTATGTCCTTTATTAGGTTCAGCAAAAAACCCCCCGCGATGCGAGGGGCCCTGCTTAGATTGTTGTAAAACTTAGTTAGATGCTGGTTCTACTGGAATAGGTGCTGTAAATGCGCCTGTAGTGCCGTCGTATGTCCAGCCAATACCAGCAGGGTTAGCGTCGGTGTATTCCACGCACGTTGCGTTTGTAACCAACTCTGCGTCAGCCTGTGTGTCTGCGACTATCACGTTTGTTACTGTGTTGTTTTGAATTACTGCGAATGTTGCCATTATTGTCCTTTTTAGTAGTAAAGAAGAAGTGCGCCAGCACCACTTGTTCCAGCACCAGTAAATCCAGTAAACGCAGTCATTGAGTTATAAGCAAGTTCTGGGCCAGTAAATAAAGTTCCGTATGATGAAGTACCAGATGATGTTCCGATTACGCACGTTGTCGCTGGAATTGTCCAGCCTTGATTTACCGCTCCGGTCAAAGCACCTGACGAAGCAGCACCACCGATAATAATTGCGTACACCATTGTTATTCCTGAAGGAATGGACACGGCTCTAGTTGATGTAATGGTTTGTCTAAGCGTTAATCCTGCTGGAGAAGAAAACGGTTGTATTGGATATTGTGATTGCATAATTATTCCTTAGTAGTAGAGAAGAACACAGCCATTACCGCCAATACCGCCGCCGCCAAAGGCGCCAACACCGCCCCCGCCTCCGCCGCCACTACCGCCATTACCAGAAGCGCCGTTATAGGTAGCACTACCTCCGGGGCCAAGATAACCTCCACCGCCCCCACTACCGCCACTGCCAAGTGTATCGCCAGTACCACCAAATCCACCAAATCCGCTACCACCAGTACTACCGTAACTGTAACCACCACCGCCGGTTAAACCACTACCACCATTAGAACTGCTAAAACCACCACCGCCACCAACGGTACCATTAGAACCACCATTACCAGCACCGCCGCCACCGCCAGCGCCTTGCTGACCGCCAGTAATATTGCCAGTACCGCCTCCGCCTCCGCCAGCCCCAATAGTTCCTTGCGAGTTTTGCGTTCCATTAGTACCGTTACCTCCTGGTGTGACAGCAGTGCTACCACCACCACCACCACCACCGGCAAAAATAGTTCCGTATATTGTGTTGCCACCTTTAGTACCAGTAGCAGAGGTACCACCAGGAAAAACGCCACCAGCGCCAACAACAACTGATGAAGATACTGGTGTCCATCCTGCGGCGTAACCACCGCCTCCGCCACCAGCACCATTACTACCACCGGCGCCGCCACCGCCGCCAACACACATTGCATACACCCATTGAATGTTTGCAGGTATTGTGACAGCGCCAGTTGATGTCAATGTTTGTTGAAGTTTAGGGCCGTTAATACCTAATTGTTCTGGTGGATATTGGTTAGTACCCATAATTAGACGATTACTACTCCGCTAATGTGTGCTTCAATTGCCGATGACGTACCAGCACCGCCAGTAATGGCGTTAGTAGTTCCGTTGAGAACCTGTTTAACGTCAAAGAAGGCCGTAGTGTTAGCAGGAACGGTTACCGCAGAAAGAAGCGGGAATGAAGCAGAACCCGATGTGCTGTAAAGGTTAATTGTTACGGTTGCGGCTGATGAAGTAATGTTGGTCAAAGCAATGTTCGTAACGATCGCTGTTCCCGAAGATACACCCGCATATAGCTGTGTTGTGGTGGTCGTGGTCAATAAACCGCGATACATCAGTGTTGGTGTTGTTGCCATTTAGAGGGCTCCTGTTGTAATAATAGTATTATACTATAGATTTCTTTATAGTCAAGTATTTGACTTTGTTAAATTGATGCGCCCATGATTGTCATGGTTAATGAGTCTGATGTGCTGACCGAACCAGTAGAGGCCGCACCACCACCAACCGCAATCCAAGTTCCGGGGGAACCAGCAACGGTGCAAATCCAAACTGAACCGGTTTGATCAACAATAAAGTCGCCCACCGCAAATGTACCTGATGCTGGTGCACCAGATGCTGTTGCCCCTGCGTAACGTGAAGCGGCTGTTGCGCCAGGAAGTCCAGTAGATACAATTGCTTCTTGTGATATTGATTGTGCCATAAATTATCCTTATGTTTTTGTATAGCACAAAATCCCCCAGTGTGTGTGGGGGACTGCGCTAATATTCCTTGCGGGAAAAGTTTTAGTTAGATGCTGGTGGTGTGACAAAGTTGTCAACTACCCACTTGTCAGCAAAAGCTTGAGCTGTCTTTTGATCTGCCCAGTCATTACCGTCAAGGTCGTGAGGTTGGTGCCAGAAAGGCTCGTTAGTTGGGTATGGTGAAGTTACGTTCCATGCGTTTATAGCAAAAGGTGCAGTTGCATCCACGGCGTATGAAAGAGTCCATCCTTCGTGTGTTGTTACTGTCTTTGCCCCTGCTGGGATTTCTGTTGGGTACATCATTTTCTCCTTAGTGAATTGTTGTTGGGCCTGCGTAGATTCCAAAGTTTACTGGAAGCGCTTTTGAAAAAGTGTAATAAGCCGCAGCCGTTTTAGCAGTACCAGCACCGGAGATTGCAGCAAAAGTTCCGTTGCCATAAGCAATGGCAAACCAAGTAGAACTACTTGGCAGCGTGCTGGCAGTCCATGTTGTTCCGTTAGATGAGTACGCACTAACGTTTGAACCGCCACCAGCAACAGCAACAAAGTACCCATTTCCGTAAGTAACCCCATACCAGTAAGAACTACTTGGCATTGTAGATGAATTCCAGGTAGTGCCGTTGGTTGAATATGCTGCGCTGGCGGTTGGGTCGGCGGCGACTGCAACAAAGGTTGGAGTTGAACCCACAAGTCCGTAAGCCACGCCATGCCATTGAAGAGCGCTTGGCATACTTCCACCGCCCCAAGTTAAGCCGTTAGCGGAATATTGCATAGTGGTTGACCCACTATTAACAGTAACAAAATATCCGTTACCGTAAGTGATGGCATACCAATTACCACTACTTAGCGTAGAATAAAGAGTCCAAGTTGTGCCGTTGTTAGAATATTCATAACCCGTACCCGCAGCAACTGTAATGAACACGCCGTTACCGTAGGCAACGGCAAACCAAGAATAAGCAGTTGACATAGTTCCAACAGTCCATGTTGTGCCGTTGGTTGAATACGCACCACCAGCATCACCGATTGCAACGTAATAACCAGTTCCACCAATCAACCCATAGGCGACACCTGTATAATATTGACCACTCGGCATTGTAGATGAATTCCAGGTAATACCGTCGTTTGAATATGCACCGGCTGTTGTGTTAAAATTTTGAACAGCAACAAAGTAGCCGTTACCGTAGGTGACGGCATACCAGTTTTGACTACTTGGAAGCGTAGATGAAATAAGCGTAGATGGTGCGGTTGTGGAAAAATTAGCAGCAACCGTAACGCTTGCCCCTGAACCCACAGCCGCAGTTGTGCCAACAACAGTGTTGGGCGGAACATTGTACGCAGTTCCACCGACTGTAATTGTGGCTCCAGCGCTGTCCGTAGCCGTAAGGTACGCAATACCACCGTTGCCGTTAACTGTCGTAGAGTAAGTAGTAGCACTTGTTAAACTTCCGTCAAGCAAAACGCTTGATGCGTTGACTGGCAAAACCGTACTAGTTGATGAATTTGCTGGATAATTTGATAGTGGCATAATTTCCTAGTGTGTAGTTGTTGGGCCGTTAAAAATACCAAAGGCAACTGGGCGTGTTGAAGCAGAAATGCTTACGCTTGTTGAACCCGTTATTGCTGGGGTGTAAACCGTAGAACCAGCCGTAACTGTAAATGGAGAACCAGTAACACCTGTAATGGTGAATACTACTGAACCTGCTCCGTTGGCGTACAAAGCCCAGGGTGCGCCAGTACCAATAACAGTTGTTGCGTATGGACTTGAGTTAATCAACTGTCCATCTAGCAAAACACTTGAAGCATTTGCTGGTGGTTGCGAACTGTACGCCGCAACAGCGGGGATTTGTGTTATACCCATGATTAAACTAGTTGAACGCCACTAATGCTAAAGTTTACCGTTGTCGCTGAAGCAAATCCAGCAAGAATCTGTGTAGTCGGCAAGACTTCATTGATGTTAAGAACGGTAACCGCGTTCGCCGCAATAGTTGAAGCAGGAACAATCACGGTACCATTAAGAGAAATGGTGAATGTAGCCGCTGTTGCTGCTGTATTGGCGGCAATTATTTCAGTTACAATTGTGGTTGTTGACGCTGGAACCGTGTAAAGGGTTGCCGAAGAAGTGGCTGCTGCCCCTCGGTATAATACTGTTGGTGTTGTTGCCATTTTATTGTGCTCCTGTTGTGAGAGTTATTGTTATTCTACTATAAAAGTAATTAAAGTCTAATGTTTAAGGTACTAATAAGCACCCATAATGCGTAGGGTTAGTATGTCTGAACCGTAAAGGTTTCCCGAGCCGTCTGTGTAAGTAAGTTGCGCGGAGTTGTAATCACCAGATGAGGGTGTAACGGTTCCAGTACGGCCATTAAAGCTGTTTACGCTACCCGTATTAGCTGGGGCAGTAGTATTTGATACAACAACGTGCAAATTGTAGGCCATTGGGGTGGCGCCAGAAGATGAATAACCAAGTGAGTATTGAACGTTAGTTGTTGCTCCGGCGTAAACCAGAATAGTTCCACTAATAAACCCATTGGTTGTTGAGTTTTGTGAAGTTATGTTACCAACGGTAGTAATTGTATTTCCATCAGGATCGGTGGAAATTATATTAAACGGCCCCAGAGTTGATCTTGTTGTCGCTGCTGTGGTCATTTTTGCGTAATACGTAATTTGCACAAGACCGTCAGAAGGGGGTGTGTAAACAGTTGTTGCTGTTTTTGCACTAGTTTGTCCTGTGAGATTTACCGTGGCAAGCGCTGTGCTTCCAGGAGATTGCCACGTTGGGGTTCCAGAAGCATTGGTAAGAATATATCCATTGGTAATTCCAGATGTTGTAGGAACGGCGCTTACGTTTGACCACGTTGGTATAGATCCATTTGACGTAAGAACCGTTCCTGAAGAACCAATACCAAGACGTGTAACGGTGCTTGAACCCGTTCCGTAGATTGTGTCACCGGCGGTCGTAACGGTTGAAAGAGGAATTTTTGTTGCGTCAAGAGGAGCTGCGGTAGATACGCCTGTAACTCGACCCTTTGAGTCTGTTGTAATAACTGGCGTTGCCGTTGCTGAACCATAAGTTCCAGCGGTTCCCGTAGCGGCTAGTGTTGGATTTGGGTATGTTCCAGTTAAGTCACCACCGGCAGAACCCGTGGGTGTTGCCGATCCTGATGGGGTTACCCATACTGGACCAGAGGCGCTTGAAGCAAGATATTGACCATTGACTGTAATCGCTGGAATAAGCGTTACGTACGAAGTACCGTTGTAGTATTGAAAAAGACTTGTGTTTGGATTGTACCAAAACTGTCCAGCCGAAATGGTTGTTGGCGTTGTTGTTGAGGCAATTATTTGATCAGAAACCGCATACCAAGATGTACCGTCTGAGTAGTAAAGAAGTAACGATGCGGTATTCCACCAAAGGGCACCCTGCTCTGGTGTTGGTTGAGTAGATGTCTGGTAAAAAGCTGTTACAATCGTGTCAAGCTGACCTGCAATTGTTTGAAGGTCAACAGGTATATTTGCCGTATCGGTAGCTGCGGGATAGTGCAGACCTAAACGAGATGTATTTGGCATTAATAGCCCCCAACGTAAGCCTGCACTCCGGCAGGACGATATTTGTAAATAAATGGTGCAAAAGCGGAATTGGACTTAGGAACAGAGTCTAGAAACAAGTTTTGATAACCACTGGTTCCAAGAGCATTAATTTCTGAGTCAATTGTTGCGTACGTAACCGAAGACAAACCACCTGATAGTGATGCTGACAAAGTTGCGTACGTATAGTTATTAAAATATACAGTTGGCATAAGAATAACCAATGAATATTCGTCAGGCGTATACGTTTTGCCTGTTGTTGCAAAAAATTGTGCACCGTTTAGCGTTGATGCCGAACTGTGATTTAAGGTAATTGATGTAGAGGTAAGGCTTGAAATAGTTGTATTTCCAGGGATGTTTGGTCCATAAACATACATTCCACTAGCAAGCCCAGCAGTACTGGCAATTCCTGTAATTGTATTTCCTGAAGCTGTGTTGCCTAAGAAATAGTTTTTTGAAAGTGCTGTTTGCTCCATAACAACAATTTGACCTTCTGTAACTGGTGCTACGGTTGTCACGCCAGCAAGCTTGTAGTTAATCTCTGTTACTAAAGCGCTAATAAGAACGTTAAGTGTTCCACGTTGAAAGCCAGAACGATTAAGAATTTTGTCTTTTTTCTGAGCAAGAGTAAGTTCTGTGAACGATTCTGAGGTAACGCCTACAAATTGAGCCAACCATGGGAGGGCAAATTCGGGGCAACGATCAATGTCAACTGCTTGTGACCATCCTGGTGCACCGGCATATGTTGGGTCGTAAAACCCAAACTTACCAACGGAGTCTTGCGCCAAAGAGTTAATTTGGTTTTCTACAATTGAACCCATTCCCCAAAGATATTTGTAAAGGGGATAAGAAACCGGAGAGGCCTTTGCGTCATTATCTTGCACAAACTGAGGAATTGTATTGTAAATTGAATCAACAAAATACAATGAATCGCCTACGGTTAAGGAAACGTTTGAAGCCGTTATTGTTGGTGTTTCGCTTAACGTAATTGATTTTTGTCCAACCGAAGTAACGGTTGTTCCGGGGCTAATGCCATTACCGGAAACCAACATTCCTATACCAATTAAAGAAACATTAGATATGTTTGTAACTACTTGACTACCTGCTGTGGTTTTGGCAGTAAATGTATAAACGTTATTTAGAACACTTGATGGAAGGGAAGCAAGTTCCGAGGCCATTAGACGCCACCGATTGTTGAGTTAAGAGCATTGGATACAACCGCACCTGTAACTGAGTTAGCAACCGGAAGTGGCGCTTGTCCTGTGAGCAATATGTCTGAAGCACTTAATGATACGGTTGTTCCAATAACAATTGACGTTACTGTTGCAATTCCAGGAACTTGTGAAAGAACACCAGCAATGTCAAGAATGCGAACAGTGTTTTGTGTGCTGTCCCAGAAAGCTGGTGAGTTTCCTCCACCACCCCATACGCCGGGGCTAATAAAGTTATAAATTGCTGAATTGCCAGCAGCTTGAACAATTGCTGGGTCGTATCCTTGAAGAGCAACGCCAGACCATTGAACATTAATTGGAATGTAGTTAGGATTAATTGTTGAAACGTTAAAATTAGCTTCACGACGTGATTCCAAGTAATCCGTAAGGCTGTCCGCAATATTTGCGTTAACCGCAAGACCGTTCCCGTCAATTGGCGCAACAGCAACTATTCGTGCATTGTTAAATACGTTAGTAACAAATTGTCCACCCGGAGTCCAAATATATCCAGGCTCAATAATGGCCTCGGATATTGTTGAAGGTGATTTTGTTCCGTAACTTACACTTAGTCCAGAAACAATAACGCTTGAAATAATTGGAACGTTTAATCCAGTTCCAAATACAACCTGTACATAAATGTCAGCTGATGTACCAGATGAAATGGTAAATGGCACAGCAACCGTTTGAAAAGTTGCAGATGTTGGTGAGGCGGAGGCAATGGTTGCGCCGGTGGCTGCATTGATTACCTTAACGCTAATATTTGCGTATGTTGTTCCCGTGTACGTTGCGTCAATATTTGCAATTGCCGTAAAGTTTGTAACCGTTGTATTTGGTATATTAAAGATTTGCGATTTAGCATTAATTGCTGATCCAAGAGCAGAACCCGTTCCTTGAAACTGAAGTCCGTACCCTGGAAGTGTGTAAATACCAGAATCAAGTGTCCATGAGGCGGAAGCAGCATTTGTATATGAATAGTCTTGTAATCCTGCGTCAGGCAACCAGTTGTAGTCATCAACCGAAAGAAGTGGTGACTCTGAACCAGTTGCAGAAAAATCAAAACTTGTTTGATTAAGGGACGAGTAAAGAATCTTGTGTGTCTTTGCTGACACTGCATTAGCAAAAACAATGTATGACTGAACTGATGTGCAGTACGATTGAATTGTGTTGTAGTAACTATTTGGGTTTGTTGGGGCAATAAAGCCACCAGCATAGGAATTAATGTTTGCTACAACGGTTTTAGGAAGCGTTGTGTAATCGTATAAAGAGTCGCTTGTAGGAGCTGCTGAAGAATAAACCTTAATTGTTCCATCAATATATGTGGCAACAGAAACAACGTACGGTGTTACGGTTCCGGTTGTGTCTGTTCCACACTTTACAACGGCACCTGCTTGCATGTACGTAGAGTTGGGATTAAGCGAAGCAGCGTTTGGTGTGGCAACACCCTGAAGAGGGGTTACGGTTACACCAGAACCGTGAGCATACTTAAAGTATGTTCCAGGAAGAAGTGTCCAAGTAAGGTTGCTTGTTCCGCCAACTGCGGTAACAACAACAATTTCACTACCGTTTGTAGCATCTGAGATGTAAACAATTGCTGGGTGTGTTGAACTAACTGTTGTAGCAAGAGTTGCAGCAGTAACAGCCATAGATGTTGATGAGGTTGTAACTGGAGCCGTTGTTGTGGTTCCGGTCATTGACGCTGCGGTAACAACCAAAGCCCCGCCAGTAAGGGAAACGGTTGGTACTGTTGTTGTGCCATTTCCAACTGCGGTGTAGTTATTTGCAATTGCTGTAGTTAAGTTTGCGTCATTAGCAGAAAAAATGTTTGTGTATGGATTAAATCCATCAATTGCTAATGCACGGTAAATACCAACTACGTTTTGTGCAAGTGCGGCGTAATCGTTTGTTGTAATTGGTCGAGGGGCAATAAGACCAAGTTCAGTTACCAAACGGTTTAGATATGAAGTATCTGTCTCGGCGTCAACACCAACAACCAATTGAGAGCTTGTAGCGGCTGTTGCTGTTACTAAAACGTTGGCCAAGTATGGCGACGTAACGCTTGGTGATAGGTATGTTGTTAATGGGTTAAGACCACTAAGCGTATAAATGTTATAGGCAGATCCAACGGCGGTTGCCTGCATTGTTATAAATGCTGATTGAACCGAGGCGTTTGTCCCTGTAATTGTGGCCGTTCCAGAAACGGTGCTGGCCACGGTAAATGTGGTTGGCGTTGGGGTGGTAAGAATCGTGTATGAGCCGTTGTAAGTGTTTGTAACGTCTTCCGAAACGGTAACAATTGTGCCTGCTTGAAAGCCATGAGCCGCGGTTGCCGTAAGGGTAAGAGTGGTACCATCACCAGAAGCCGTTGAGAGGGCCTGTGAGGGGGGTATTAGGGTGTCTACGGTCGTGGCGAAGTTATATGATGTCCCTTGGTAACTGAAGCCCGCAATCGTGTTTGCGGGGATAAGGTATCCGCCAATAGGAGGCGTAGCAACAAGGGTCCAAAGTGTCTGGATTGTCGCCTGAACCCCCGATTGTTGACTAAGACCTAAAAGTCCACCAAAGTATTTAAAAATAGATGCTGGAACGCCCGAAGCGGCCGTAGCAACTTCTGACGCCATATTGGCAAATTCTTCAAGAAGAAGAACCTCAAGATTACCTTCTCTTGGAATCCATCCTGGAAGCTTTGAGGCAATGTTAGCAAGGGCGGTTTGAACCAACGTGTTGCTGTCGGTTGTAATTGGAATGTCAATGTAGCCGTTTAGGGTCGTCATTGTTGCCCTCCGTTATTTTGAATTTTTACATTCAAAGTGGCGTTGTTGTAATTATCGTATTGAACGCTTACTGTTGTTTTTGCTCTTGGTTCCCAAGTAGATATAGCTTTTTGAATATCTACAGCGTTAATTTGTGACAATGGAAGATCCTCAATACCGTATTTTGGTGAAGCAGGTCGTTGCCCAACAACTGTTCCAAGAAGGAATCCAACACTTGAAGATATTTCAATATCGGAGTCTTGAGCGTTTACAATAACGTTTCCATAGTTTGGATCAAATGACATTTGATTTTGAAAATGTGGAACTTTTACTGTGTTAATTGATTGTGGCGGATAAGCAGTAACCGTTGTTGGTTGGCTTTCTGCGCCGGTAGAATCAACGTGAACTATTTGAATGGTTACAGCTAAGGGTTCTTGATTTGAATAACCAAGAGACATAACGGATGACCACGGAAAGATGGTGGTTGTTACCGGTGTTTGAAGAGTGTATTGACCACTTCCACTTGGCAGGGTGGGATTAGGTTTAACCGAGGAAAACGGCACATATGTGTAGTTAATTGGAAAGTCCGTTATAGGAGAATTTTTCAAAGCGTAAATTTCATACACCGATCCACTGGTAACGTCTGATGCGGCGGTCCAAGAGAGTTGGATTCCTGAATTCTGCACCCATAGTGCAGTTAGGTTAGTTACAGGCTCTGCCATAAGGATTCCTATTTTTGGGCGTTGACCCCCAAATTAAACGGTCCAATAAGTATTGTACCACACCAATGCAAGGGTTTAAATCAAACATGAACATATGGATCGGGGTCTGGGAACACAATTTGCGTTCCGCCTCCCCACCCAGATTTTGTTTTGGGTCCATATATTTTTGCGTTGGCAACATTTATATATGTATCGCCAATGTGGCCCAGTGAACTGCTAGGCGCACCAGAACCATAACGAAGTTGACCGGGGTGAAAACCAACAAAACCATGATGAATTGGCTTTTGGCTTTCTTGATCAAATGCAACAATTGCCGTTGTGCCCTTAGGAGGGGCAAATTCACCAACGTAAGGTATTTCTTCCCAGACCGTTGTTTGGCTAAGAGATGGAATAATTACCCTCATGTTGCCCTTGCTCAACGCTTTATTTGTTGCATCGGTGTCAAAAACCGTTGCGTAATACGAACCATGAAATTGAGGAATATTTACAAGCGTATGACCAAATTGATGTTTAGCAATTCTTTGAATAATAACATTTGGATCTTGTGTTACATAGCTCATTTTATAATAGCCTTTGTTATTGGTGTAAGCGGGGCTCCGTTAACGGGAAGAGATGTTGGAACAATGTATGAATCAATTGGCATGGGAACCTGAAGAGTAACCGTTGCCTGTGGCATAAACAGGTTTCTTTGAGTTCCCGCAACCATCCAATATCCATTAGCGGGTCCCATGTTTTGCAATTGAACAATTTCTCCAATATTAAAATTAAAGTTGTCCAACATACAAGTAACTGTTGCTTGACCATATGGCTTACCAATGTCCCAGTCAAAGTCAATAAGTTGTACTTGTTGAGTAAATTCTTTTAAGATGGGAAGATTTTTACCAGTTGTTCCAAGTGCGGCATTGATGGGTGGTGAGCCAGCTTTTCCAGAAGGAAGCGTTACGTTTCCTAACCAATATTCATCTGGTCCAAAATAAATAACGCCAGCGCTTTCCCAAAGTCGCCAACCAACACTTGAAGCAAGACGACTCATACAAGTCCAAGAATTTTCGTTCTTATCCGCTGTTGTTCCACGAGCTAAAGCAAGTTTGTAAATAGGTTGTTTTGTAATAAAAGGCCAGATTTTTTCATAATCAGGACCCTTTAGAACGCCACCGGCTTCTTGAACAAGACCGCTAATAAATTGCGTAATGTTGTAGCCAACCGTTGATTTGGTTTGACCGCTTAAAAGTCTTAATTTGTGTACAAGCGATGACTCAAAAACTAATTGAAGTTGGTCAGAAGCTTTCATTGTTTGGACAAGCGTGTACTCAAGACCATCAATAACAATTTTTTCATTGGCCTTTACAATTGTTTGTAAAAGTTTTCTATATGGATCTGCCAATTGCATAGTTACAATAGAAATCCCAGTAAGGGTTCTTTGTATAAACATGTCAATAATTGCTTCTTGATATGAAGTATCAAGGACTTTACCGCCTAAAAGAATTGAACCAAGGTCAACTGGTCCGAATCCCGCAATTTGTGAAGCGGATGATGATGATGTAGTAGCCATATATATACTCTACTAGGGAATTAGTATTATTTGATTAAGATAAACTTTACTAAAATTTGCCCCAACGCTTAAATTAAAATTGTTCAAAGAGGCTATTTTTGCCGATGTTGTTTTAAATTTAGTAGCAACCGATGAAAGAGTATCTCCAGCTTTTACGGTATATGTTTTAGTAGTAACAGGAATCGCTATTGTTGTTGAAGCTCCAGTAACGCTTGAAGCAAATATGGCGGCTGGGCTAATACCATAAGCCTCGTATCCACTTTGAAGTGGTGGAAGGTATTCGTAAAGAGTAATGGCTATTTTTTGTTGAATACGGTTTCCTGTTGCAAAATCTCTAACGGCTTCCGTAAATTCAAGACCATAAAGAATCCAATATTTAATTGAATTTCCAGGAATGGAACTACCGCTTAATGTAATAATAGGTGGTTGATAGGTTCCCGTAACGGGGCTTAACCATGTTTCCAAGTTGGTGCAATCATCTTCTACAGATGTAGCAATTGTTGTAGAACTACCTTGAGAACCTTGAGCCCCTTGTGCGCCTTTTGCAGCGCTATTTAATGCAGATGGCGTTGTAGCCTGTTTGTCCAAATAGCAATCAAATTTAAGTTGCCACGGAGAACGGTCAAACCATTGAGTTGCTGCAGCCGATTTTGGTCGGTCAACAACTTGCCATCCACCACTGCTACTACTTGGTGCAAAATTAGCGTTGTCAATAAGACTGACCGTAACTGGTTTGCCGGGTGTTCCGCCATTAAGAATTGGTGTCATGGTTATGAGTGTTGTTACATCAGCCATAATTAACCAACCTTCCAGTGTCCGGTACCTGCAAGCGCAGCAGTAACCGCTTGGGCAAATTGAGTAGAACTAAATCCCAATTCGGTGTAAATTTGTTTGTTTTCAGCGGCAATTTGTTTTGCAAGATCAGAAATAACTTTTGGTGTTATTTGACCCTTGTTATCTTTAGACAATTGAATAAGGTCTTTGTGAAGTGTTTCATAATTGCTTTTTGTATTCTGGTATGCATCTAAGTATTCTTTACGAACCGCTGCTGTTCCAGCAGTTTTAGAAAGTTTAAGCTCGGTTTGCATTGTTTGTTGAATGCCAAGATTTGCTTGCATTCCTTCTTGCAACCTTGCCTTAAGTGGCTTTGATTTATCCGTAACGTATCCAAGAGCTGTTGAATCTCTTTGGTTTCTATTTGATACAAAATTTTCAAAACCAGCTTGCGCAAGTGCTGCGTTTTTTGTTGCAAGTTCATTTACGGCAAACCCCATAAGCTGTCCATAGACAAGAGGGCGAATTTGTTTTACATAGCTAGCAAATGCAGGATTTGCTTTCATTTGAGCAGTTAATTTATCTAGTTCTGCTTGATTTCCACCAGTGGTTACAAGTCCAAATTTAGTTCTAATGGCCTTAGGCAATGCAGATTGAACCAAGTAGGCAAAATTATTTGCTAATTGTTTGCCTTTAAGATTGCCGGTGTTTCTATCAACAATTGCTTGTTGTGAGTATAGGTCGGTAAGCGCATTTAGATTGTTTGGGTTTTTCTTTAAAAGAGCTTGATCTTTTGCTATTTGTTTTTGTGCCGCGGCTGTTGCTTTTTGAAGTGAGGTTTGCGTTGCTGCATTTACTGGTTTTGGAGCACCGCCACCAAATAATCCGCCCAAAAAACTAAATGCGCTTCCAGCAAAAGGAAGAAGCAATGGTAAGGCAATACTTGCTGCCGTTCCTATACCAGGCAACATTGAAAGAGCGCTTGAACCCAGGTTAAATAATTTAGAATTAGCAATTTTTGCAAGAAATCCTGTATGTTTTTCTAATTCGTTTTTAGCAGTATTTTCAACCGTATTTTTAACACCCTGACCCATATATCCGGGCATCATTGCACCAGCATGAACGCGAGATTGTTGTTCTGCGTAAGGAAGTCCTATTGGCTTGCGACCAGTGCCAAATCCTTCTTCTCTAAGAAAAAGACCACCACCACCTTCTGCACCAGAAAATCTTCCCATAGAGAGCATTTCTGCGGCTTTAAATTGAACACCTGCTGCTTCTGCTTGAATTTTAGCAGCAGCTTGCATTTCTGCGCCCGCTGCAACAATCGGTTCTGTTGTTTTAACGTTTGAAAAAAGTTTTTTTAAATTCAAAGTATTTTTGAAAAAATCAAATATTTTTAAACCAGTTCTGAATGCTTTAAGTGCTGCACCCAAAAGAAGAACTTCTCCAAGGTATCCACCAACAACTTCAATAACATATTTGAATTTTGTAAAACCGCCAAAAAATGAAGCAAGAGCGTTGGCAACTTTAAGAAAAATTGGCGTAATGGTTTGACCAATTTTAATAAAATCAGCAGCAATTTTTGCTTCAATTATTTTAAATTGTTGACCTGGTGTTGTTAAAGCAATTTTAGTAAGTTCATTTACTTTTTTAGGGTCTGTATTTTTTGCAATGTTTCCAGCAGCAGCCAAAATACTAGGCAAGTTGTCAAGAAGTGCAGCAACTTGTACCGAACCACGCTGACCACCAAACATACGGGTAATCATCATGTTGCGAACAACGTCCATTTCTTGTGGCGTTATTCCCTTTCCGGATTTAAGATCTGCTGCAAGTTGTGCTTTAAATTGTGCGCCTGTTACTTTTTCACCCAATTGATTTTGAAAAGTTTGAGAAAGCGCACCGTTAAACCACGTATTTAATTGTTTATAGGCAGCAGCGGCACCAGTTGATCCTTTGTACTTTGCGTATGTTGGCAAAGGAGAAAGTGGTCCTTGAAGTTGTTTGTTTAGATATTGAAGAACGGCTGGGAAACCCTGCTTGTCTTGAATTTCTTTAATCTTAAAAGGATTAATGCCAAGCATTTGAAGTCCTTTTTCACCCTGAACCGTTGGGCTAAACAACTGCGTAATGGAACGAGTGGCATAAACACCGGCAGAGGCTGGCTTCATACCAAGTTTGGTGTAGGCAGCAAAGATGGCACCGGCATCAGCCATGCTCAAACCCTGTTGTTGCGCCGCAGCTAGAAGTCCATTACCAAAAGCTGAAGAAACGTCTTTAATGTATGCGTCAGCAGAACCAGCAATTGCAGAAGAGGTTCCAATAATTTTTGTAAGGTTGCGCCCTGTTCCTTTTAAGTTAGCGTTGTAAATTGACATAACAACACGAGCAGTGTTTTCAGATTGTGCACCCGCTGGAACATTACCCAAAACATTTAATTTAGCAATTGCAGTAGAAATTTCAAGCATTCTTTTAAGCGGTGTGTGTGTTCCCGCTAGTGAAGATGCAACACGATAGAACGTAGCAGCCATATCATTAGCTTTTTCACCAGTTTTTGTACTGATGTCAAGCAAACCTGACATAATTGCTTTTTGATCAGCAAGAGGAACACCGGCTTGAGTAATACTTTGAGTAACCGATTGTTGGAAACTCATGTACTTTTTAATACTTTCGTATCCAGTTAAAAGTGCACCACCCGCAATCCACTTACTGGCTTTAATAAGTCCGGTTGCGGCAGAACCACCAACAAGATTGCGCATTCCGCTAGATGCTGAGGCAGCGGCAGTAGCGTTTCTTTCATAGGCGGCTGTAGAGGAATTAATGCTGGCAACTGATTGATCCGCAGATAAGGAAACAAATTTGTATGAGTCGCTTAATCCAGCGTTGGATTTTGCAGCTCTATCAGAGGCTATAATGTCTTTATCAAGAGCACCTGCAAGAACTCGAAGGGTTTGATCAAACCTGTCAACCGATACGGCGGCTCCGTCGGCAGATGCTGATGTTCCGTCAATTCCCTTAATAACGCGGTCAAGCCCGGCAGCGACCTCTGCGCTACCGAACAACTTCATCATAAATTCTAGGTAATTAGTTTCTGATGCCATGTATTTAAAACAAAAAAACCGCTACCCCCAAAGGGATAGCGGTTTGTTGTTTGCCGCCTTCTATATTGGCGGAAGGCTGTTAGAAGATTTTCGCAAGAACCTTTGCGACTTCTAGACCAGTCAATTCCGCAAGAACTTTTATTTCCTCTGATTTTTGTTCACTGCTTAATTTCATAGCCTTTTTCATCAAGGCAATTGATATCAAGTAATCTTCGTGGCCCTGAGTGATGACCTTGTAAGGGTCCATACCCAATATTGTTGCATACGCGCCCGCCTCTATGTACGGGTCGTCATCCAGGGCTTTTAAAAACTTTCGTCAGCTTCGTCACCGGCAATACCACTCCACTTAAAGAGTTTGTTTGCGGTGTCAATTAGATCGCCTTCGGTAAGGTAAACACCGAGAACAACATCTGAAGCACGCTGAGCGTCAAGCCCAATTGCATCAGAAAGTTCTGTGTCAAACTTTGTCCAGGCACCCTTAGAGTCATTAACCCTAAGAGAGAGTTTATTTTCGGTGTTTCCATCAACAACTGCATAAACACCAATGCATGCTTCAATGAGCATGTCTGCATTAGCGAGCAATGACCAGTCTTCTCCGCCGACCTTGCGACGACGTTCAATAGCCTTATTTAGCTTTACTGCTGATACTGGCTTAAATCGAACGTAAAGTTCTGGTTCGTCCCAACGAGGGACTTTAATGTCTGTATGCAGATCGTTTACAATCTGTGCACGACGGTCACGCAAAGCGGCAAGTGGACTGTCTTCAGCCAACCCGCCGCTTTGCAATGAGTCATTTTCCAATTCGGTTTCTACTTTAAAGTCAACCATGTGTTCCTCCAATGGTCTAGTCGTTTATTTAAAAATTAGTTACTTACTGTTTCTACAGCAATGTCCACTTCGTACATTCTAGCAGCATTTGACGTTGAGTCAGTACCGCCGTCCTTTACGTTAACAAGGCGACCTGAGTAGGTACGTGCAGCACCTGTCCAGTTGTTTCCTTCGTCGTCAAGTGGTTGAAGTGTAACAGTAACCATAACACGTCCTGCCATGTTGTGCAAGTCAGCAAGAATAGCGTGGTCAACTTGGGTTTCGTAAACTTTGGTCAAAACAACGTCTGAGTAACTTGGGAGTGAAAGGTATGTAATTTCAGGTCCCATTCCACCTGGACGGTGTTTGTTCACAGCAGCGGTAACGTCTCCACCAGAAAACTTGTCAAATACAATTGATGAACCAGTATTCAGTGTAGTCAGCGTCATCCCTGTTGGAATGTTTCCACTGATCTGCAAGGTGGCAAGCCACTGTTGTTCAGAACCGTAATTGTGTTGAGTATAAAAAGCCATTTGATTTCTCCTTAGATTTATTTAATTAAGCTGGAAGGGTAGCGTTGGAGAGGAATTTTGTTACGTTGATAGTAACGAACTCACCAAACGGCGACATCTTTAGGTTTACTGCTGCATTGATTTGACCAGCCGCAATTGTTGCAGGTGTGTTTACCTGTGGTCCAACATTTACGTTGAACGATGCGTCTGCGGATGATCCATAAAGGCTTCCGCGAACCCAGTATTGTTGGCAAACACCTGAAAGCGCTCCACCAAACTGACTGAAAAGGTGTCCCTTGCCATCAATTTCTTGGAACAAGAATGCTTCACCGATACGGTCAAAGTCGTTAATGATTTGCATACGGAAACGACCGTTGTTGAGGTAAGTCCAGTTACCTGATGTGTCAAGTGAACGGTATCCGTAAACAGCAATAATTCCAGTGTTTGGAACAACGCGAATTACGTTGATACCTGCATTGTTAAGCAAAGTGCGGTCGCTTGCAGAGTATGTCTTTTGTACGCCGGTTGCGTAACCAAGTGAACCGTTTACGGTACCAGCAGCAGGAACGTTAGCGTCATACTTTGCATCATTTTGAGCCATGGTTGCACAAACAGCAGCAGATGGGGCAACGGTACGGTAGAAACCAGCGGTTGCGCCAGGAACCTGGAGCCAAGGTGTAAAGATTGCACAATATGATGTGTCGTTTCCAGATGACTGGAGAACTGCAACGTCTGTAATTAAAGCAGAAGCAGCGTGTGATGGGTTTGCGTCAAGAATAGCCATGCGGTTATTCGCTGAAGCGTGTGCTGTAAGAGCTGCGTAAACAGCTTCTGTGTATGCACCTGGGTATGAAACTTGTCCAGGGCCGTAGGTTGCATCAAAAACAGCAAGGGCTGTTGCCACGTTGGTGTCAGAAGTAGCCGCGTCAGCTCCACTTGTAAGGTAGATTGAAGTTGTTGAGTTTGTTGTTGGAAGGGCTGACGATCCAGAAACAGTTGCAACTGTGCAAAGTGATTGAAGAACTGGAAGTGAGTTAATCCACTGATTAAGTGATAATTCTGCTCCAGCAGCAGCAAACTTTGGTGATGCAGCAAGAACTACACCGTTGTAAACAATGCTTGCAGCATATGTAGTTACTGTGTTAACAGTTGTGTTTGTAAAGTTAATTACAAGACCAGCCGCAGAAGCATTAGAACTATTTGCCCATGTACCACCGCTGATTGCGGTGAAGGTGTTAGTACCAAGTGTTGCTGTTGCTACTGTTGTGCCTGTCGCTGCAACAAGAGTAGAAACGTAAGCTACGAGTCCGCCCTCTTTGAAGTAAACGTCAAGCGCGTCATAAAGTAGGGTGCTGTCAAGTGTGACAGAACCTGGTGTAACGGTGTAGCGTCCAGTTAGTGCTCCGCCAACGTACTGACCAAAATAGGTAGTAAAGTCTGACATTGAGCTGATTGGAACGGCGACTCCGGCTGGCCCTGCGGCGTTACCGGTGACGAACCATTGACTGGTTGGTGCTGCACCCTGGGTGTTTGAAGCAGAGGCGGTTACGTTAACGTATACGCCGGGAGCTGAACTAGCCATTTGCGTTCTCCTGTAGGATTAGCGTCTCAGTTTCCTGAGGACGTGGGTTTTTGTTTGGGTTGGGCTTTTTTTGCTCTTCCTTAATTTCAACATTTTTTAATTCTTGTTGAGTTTCTGGAACAACAGTCAAAAGACCGTTTAAAATGTGTGCTTCTACGATTGAACCGTCTTCAACGGTGTACTCGTGTGCAGGCGACATGGATTGACCCTTGTCGTCAAAAATAACGTATCGTGATTGAACTATTACTTTCTTTTTGCTCATATATTTTCCTTAGTAACATCAATGTTTGCTTCTTCAACCTCTTGTACTGGTTCTGGAGGCAAAACAGATGGTCCGGTTCTTGCACCTGTTGGGGCAAATTGTGGTGACGGAGGTCCTCCGTACATATTCATTGCATTTCCAACTGTAACGGCAAAACGAAGGTGAGCAATACCCGTTGTGCGTCCACTTGAGTGTTCGCCTTCAGCATATTCTTCGCCTTCCCAAATGGTAGTTTGAGCAAAACCATTTAGGCCACGGTGTTGAATTATTGCAGCACGAACCGCTGCCGCATAGGCAGAAGTTAGTGCTTGTGTTTCTTGCCAATCTTTTGTACCGTACACGTAAACTAAAACTTCTACGCGCCAGTTTGTACGAATGGCGTCTTGATAAATTCTCGGAACACCGATGGTATTAGGAACTTCAACAAGAATTGCGGCCGATGCATTTCTTGGTAAGGTTCTAAATTCCGGACGGTGGCGATATTCATATGGCTCAAGAAGAACTTGACTACCTAGTTTACGGTTAATTTCCGCAATGTAAGTAGGAAGCCATTCTTGAAGCGTATTATAAAAAGCCTCTTGAACAGAGTGTCCGCTATAAAGGGGACCAAATATATTGTCGGTGTATGAAAGATTCCAATCAGTCCACCATTCTCGTTTTGACATTATGGTTTACCAAATCCGTCTGCAATTCTTTGAGCACCAGTTACTTGATTTTCTCTTAAAGCAGAATTATAAAATGACATTTTTTCTCTGTTTAACTTTCCACCAGAAACTCTATTTATCAGTGAATCTGTTTGAGATGAATTTAATTTATTTGCTTTATTAAATTCTGATTGTACTCGTCTGGAAAGTTGTATATTCTCATAATGAGAAAGAGTTGAAAGACTTGAGTCTTTCATGTGAGCTAGTTCTGCTGCATTTCTGTCAACTGTTTTTTTGCCAGAAGCAGAAAGTTCTTTATTTCCGGTTCTGCTAATCCTTGATCTTACTGAAACTGCTTGCGAATCTCTTCTTAAAGCTTGTTCAACATAAGTAGATTTTTTTGCTTCAATTTCAGCAGAATTTGTTCTAGCAATTTTAGCAATCTTACTACTACCAATACCAATGTAACTTTGCATTATTTTCAAAGCTGCTAATTTAAATTCTGGTGTAATGGTAATAATTTCTCTAATAATTCCTGATTCATTATCTCCAGTTTGATGAAAATAACCATAGTCTTTATTACGAGAATAATTCTCTGGTGCACCATGTTTTCTTGGATCAATAGTAATTGTTGCACCTTTTAAGGTGTTTACTATTGTTGGGGCAACAGCCGCTGCGTGAAGATAGCCAAAGTTAACAAGTGGGCGATCTCCGCCATAACCTTGTTTTGAATAAATTGTACTATCAGCTAATGGCTCCCATTGTTCAGGGATTCCAAATGATGGAGCAGCACCGTAGTTAAGAAAACGTTCTTCCTCCATAACTATAAATAGTTCTTCAATTTGAGAAAGAGCGGGCAATGTGTTTTTTAAAGCAGCAGAATACATCTGAAGTTTTACCGCTACATTTTGTAAATTTTTAGCGTAGAAACCTTGAGGCGATCCACCACGCAAGTTCATCTGGCCCATGTTAGCCTCTTACCCAGGGGCCAATCAATTTATTAACTGTGTTTTCCATTTCGTCAAGATTCATTTCGCGACGAATTTGAGGTTCAAATTCAAGCATAACAAATTTTGCTGCTTGAAACAAGCAGGCACGACGAAGTGAAGCAGGAATTCCCTTTGTGTATCCACCATCGTAAACGACGGTTACACGGGTTCCCTCAGGGGCAAATGTACCGAGACGAAGCCATACGTGACCGTCGGTCACATCTGGTCCACGAACTCCACCATTTTTAAAATTGATGGGTTGCGTGTCGCCATAGGTGCGATAGATGTCCATAGACTTAATGTCGTATGTCCATAGTTCCGGATATACCGGAGCGAATTGATCAAGCCAGAAGTGACGTACAAGTGTTGACGCACCAAGAGCAATAGCTTGAGAGAGACCCAGAGATCCGTAGATGTCCAATGGCATATCGGCGTTATTACCGTATTCCATTGGGTCAATGCCGAATAGGCGCTCTTGAAAAATGTGACCCTTAAAAGGTGCCAAACGGCGACCCGTCAAGTCCTCTAAGTGAGTTGTTGCCTCAACCAAAATGTCTGCAATGAGACTTGGTTCAAGGTCAACAACCAACTCGGGATAGCGACGTTGAAAGTCAGCAACACTGGCAAGTGAAACGGGATCGTTGTATTGTGACCCGTTATTTGCCATGATTACTCTTTCTTTGCGCGACGCTTAGTAGTTGACGCTGCATCTAGTGCAGACGTAATGTCGGGTGATGTTGGATCTTCTTCAGCAGACTTAGGAGTTTGCTTTGGAATAACTTTTTCAACTTCTTTTTCGACAATTTTTTCAATCTTTTTTACTTCTTTTTGTACCTGGTAAAATAATTCACCGGGGATACTCAAAAGGGAATGGGCCAAACGTGCAGGTACTTCAATAGCACCTTCGTCTCCAGCTTTTTCCCAAGAGTAACCCTCGGTCCCACCTGGTTCGTTTGCTGCAATTAATGGCATATAAAACCTTTCTGAGATAAATCCAGTGCGGTGGGTAGGGGAGGAACGAGGGAACCTACCCACCACACTGAAATCTGACTACCTAATTAGTCAACAATGAAGTTAGGAGTGTAAGACGTGTTGGTCGGTGTTACACCGTTTCCAGCCTTACTGTCCAAAGCACTCGCAACGTTTGCAAGGCGACCTAAGTACTTAGGTCCACGAACAGCAAGCGTGGTGTCCGCAACGAATGCGAATGGCAAGCTGTCTGGCGATGCAGTTGTTGGGTACACGTTAACTGGCTGCATTTCACGTACGTAAGGACGTGTGATGTAGTTTGCGTCGCGTGACATTAGGTAGATGCTCTGCTCACCGTTTGAGGTAAGAGGGTTCATTCCTGTGTTGCTGTAAGCGTAAGCTGCTGTAGGCGCTGCCTGTGCGTTGCTTCCGTTGTAGCAGATAAGAGTTGTTCCGTTGTCAACAATCTTCGTTGTAGCCCAAATGTTTCCAGTTGAGTCAAGGAAGTTAGCGTCTACGATACCAAGCAGTGTGAATGCTGTGTTGGCAGGAGATGATGTTGATGCGCGGTAAACCTTGTAGTGTGTTGGTTGTGATCCTTCTGGACCTGTTGGGGTCGAGAATGAAATTGTGCAAGCAGTACTTGAAGGTGACAGTGTTGCTGTCTTTGCAGCTTGGATTTCTCCAAAACGAGCAATAACAGGTGCAACTGCGTAAGTGTATGATCCGCTCAATGTACCAGTTCCAGTTGCAGCGCCAGTTACGGTGCCCATTTGGTTAGTACGAGGTGAAAGGAACGATGACTTAATGATTGGAACACCACGGTATGTAGGAACAATCAAACCAGCAGCAATTTCAACCTGGTCAACAAAACGTTGCTGGTTGATAAGAAGCTGTGAAAGACGGCTGTTAGCGTTTGGTGACATGAGGAACATCCACTCAGCGTTTTCGATTGGCTCTGCAACATTGCTCTCAACGAGGTCAATGAGGAGGTCAAGTCCACCTAGTGAAAGTGCGTTTCCACCAAAGTTAATTGCATTCTGGTCAACGCCATCAACCCATGGGTTGTAGGCTGGTCCAGCCCAAGTAGAAGCACCACCGTAGTTGTCAATGGCTCCGCCACCGATACCTTGGTTAGGTCCACCTGTGTTAGATGATGAGAATGAAGAAACAATAACGTCTAGTCCGTCAAATTGTGGGTATGGACCCGCAACTGTAGGTGCTTCTGCACCCCAAACTAGAGCGTTTTCAATGTCCCAGTAAAGACCGCGTGCAGCGCCTTCAATTTCGCGAGCACGAAGGTCGCCAATGAGGTCAGCTGTTACAGCCTGTGAGTAACCAGTTACAGCACCGACACTTTGCAGCAAGCGAATTTGAAAGTTCTCTTGTGCGTAGTTTGATGTGCTGACAGGGCGTGCGCCACCGTCGGTTACGAATCCACCCGAAGGTAGGGTTGTACGCTTGTTGAAGTAGTAAACTGTTGAGCCCCACTTGGTTGACGGTAGTGCACGAACTAGCGGCGCGTAGCGGCGCTGGTATTCGAGCAATACTGGGTCAATCTGCTTTTGTACTAGTGCGGCAGCACCAGCAGCAGTGAGGGCTTCTTGCAAGTCGTTTGACATTTGCTTATCTCCTTAAAGATTGTAGTTGGTTAGAAGCCGCGCTCGGCCTGAGCGAACTTGTTTGCAAAGAATGGAGTAGATCCCCAAACTTCATTTTGTACCTTACGGAACGAAGTCGAGTTCATCTCGGCCAGTGCCTCAGGGGTTAGTTCAGCCTCTGACAAGTCAGAAGCGTCGTTTCCTACCGATGAGCCAACGAGTCCCTTGCGGAACACCTTGCCTGTACGGTAAGACTCAATAGCACCAGCAGTTGCTTCTGCTACGGCTTGCTTAGCGGCAGCTTGCGCAGCCTCGGCAACCATTGCAGCAACTTCTTCAGCGCTGAACATCTTATTTTCAGTCACAATTGTCTCCTGTGATGTAGTTGATTCCTCAGCAGTTACTTCTTCAGCAGCAGCTTCTTCTTCAGCAGCAGGTGCTTCATCAGCAACTACCTCTTCTTCTTCAGCTACAACTTCAGCAGCAGGTGCTTCAGGTGTTGATTCGTTAGCCTTTGTTCCAGCAATGATCATTGCGGCCAAAGCGCTTAGGTCTGCGTCACTCAGCGTGCGGGCAGCAGCGGTTTCAAGCGTTGCCTCTTCAGCTGGAGTTTCTTCAGTTGTGTTTTCGTCAGACACTTCTGTCTCCTGTTCTTGAGTTGGGGCATTGTCGCTTGACTCTGCCTGTGGTACGGGGTCCCCACAAGTGGGGCAATACATAGCATCTTGTGGAGTTGTTTCTCCGCAATTGCTACAGCCGAGTGCGTTTGCCGTCATTGACGTTGGCAAAGGCGCTCCACACATGTGACAATGAATTGCATTTTCCATGGCGGTAGCACCGCATTCATGGCATTCCATGTTGTTGTCGTTTGTCATAATTTCTTCCTCTGGTCCCATGCCGCCAGCGTCACCGGTAGCGTCAACAGCGGACCAATCTGGCTTAGATAAGTAAATATCTCCATCGTCATCTGGATCAATTGCGTGCATAGCAGCAATAGCACCAAATGCTATTCGGTTAGCAACTACCTTCAATTGGTGAGGGTCGGTTGCGTAACCAGTAATGCTGATACTGTCATCGTCATTTACAAGAGCAATTGAAGCATAGGCTTCAAGTATTTCTTGAATGTCAGAAGCCATTGTTTCGTGCTCGCTTACGATGTTAATACCAAACTTTTTTGCTGCTGACTTAATACGAGATTTAATGCGTGCTAATTGAGCGGCTGTGTACAGGCTAGCGTTGTCACCTTGGTTAATGTATGACCAGGCGGCGCGAACGTGTGCAGCAGTATCAATTGGGTAACGCTTTTTCTTGTCTTTCTGGTAACCAGGGTCAGCGTAAGATACATTTCCATATGGTTTTGATGCATCTTTTTCAAAAATTTTGTTTACCGCTTCTTCAACTGCTTCTTCTACCGCATCGCGGATAACTTCAGCAGCTTCACTTGCAACCATTTCTTCATCACGAGAAACAATTTCAACTGTTTCTACTGATTCAAGAATTGTAAGTTTGTTGTGTGATTCTGCAAGAGAAGCGTATTGAATTTCTGCACCTTCAACCCCAGGGCTGTTGGTGAAATCAATTCCGTGAATAGCAAGGTCATCGGCGGTTGTTGCTTCTCCGCCGTCTGAGTGAGTAACCGTTTGAGGTTCCCCACGCCATTCTCCACGAATAGAAACGCCTTTAATAAATTTTCCAGCGGCAAGATTTGCAACATCACGGCCATGAGCAGTGTTTGCAATTTCCGCTTCAAATTGAGCAGATCCATCTGGAAGAAGTTTTACGTCTGTAATACGACCAACAGTTGATGTTGCGTCATCTTGAAAAGCCGCAGCGTGGCTAGTAGCCATGTTAAGAGGCATGCCTTCACCAGAAGCGATAGTTTGCTTCATGCGCTCTACGGCTTTTGCAATATTGCCGCGTGTGTAAAGACGACGGTTTTTTGAAAGGCCGGGTTTTAGAAATACACCACGAATAGTGGCTGCTTTTGTTGAAGCCATGTTTGGATTCTCCTGAGATTCTTTAGCGTCTAGTTTTTTTATAATCCCATTAACCCAAGAACGCCCAGCGTCTCCGCCCCAACCAAGCCAAGCTATGTAACCAGCAGATGGATTTGATTGGTTTGCCCAATCTTTGCCCTTCTTGTCAACTTCGTGACGAGCAAAATATGAGTGCATTCTTTTAATGGTGTCGGCAGATATGTTTTTACCGTTAGAAAGATCTCTGGCGCGAGCAACACCAACAGCGGTCATGCCGCGATTGTGCTTTCTGCGCAGTTCTAGTGAACGTGCAGCGTTTGATCTAACTTGTTGTGGTGGTGAAAAACTGTCTGTCATAGTTTAATTTCTCATCTCGGTGTAAACCTTTTTCCGCGACCCCTCCATCGGCTTTGCGATCGGAAACGACGGTGGCGTATACCAAGGTGTTTTTTGAAAGACGGCCTACGGTTTGCACCCCAGGCGGTTCTTCCAAGATATCTTGAAGGTCCAATACGACTACGGAACCTTCTGTCAATACCAGAAATGCTTAATTTTTTTAAACGAGCTTTTTTGTAATACTTAATGTATTTAACTCCAAGCGTTCTGTTTTTTCCTTTTTCAAAGAAAATGTCAAGATGCTTGTATGCTCTTCCTGCTGCCGCGTTACCACGACTTTTAGCAGTTGATTTTCTCATGCCTTTATAACTGGCAGATTTTGTGTGGCGATATTCACCGCGAGCCTGACGAGCCTTAATAAGGTTTGCTCGTTCAGAGGCTAACTGTGCAGCGGTTTGAGAACCAGATGGGTATTTTTTGTGCATCGCATACGCGCCTGCACGACCCAGATAGTTTGAACCAGACATTAGCCGACTTCTTTGCTAACGAGAGCAGCCGCCTTTGCCGCGGTCATTCCTTTAAAAGGAAATACCGGTTCATTTTCGTTTTTAAGTTCTTCGCCGTTAATTTTAATCGGTTGTGGATTTTCAGGAGTTGTCATTTAACTTCTCCACTAATTGGGAAATAACTTGAGACATTTGACGAATTTCTTCGCGAAGTTCTTCTACAGATTCAGTAGATTTCAAAGATCCAAGCGTGTCAATCTTTGCGGGTGCTTGTTTTGTTTTAGGCTTGCCCTTAGGAGCATCAGCACCATCACCAACTGAGACATCTTTGCCACCAGGATTGGTTTTACCCATAACAGGCATATTTGCGGTCTTAACTTGAGCTTGAACAAGTCCAAGATTGGCTTTAGACAAATCGTGAATGTCTTGCCATAGAACCATGTTTTGACGGTCAACAAGAACTGCTTCATCTCCACCATCAATTGGTGGTTCGCCAATGTCACCACGAGCGCGGTTAATTGTCCATGAACCGTTACGAATACGTTGGTCACGAATCATTTCAATAACTTCGTCATCTCGCCAGTCAACTACTCCGAACTTAAGTGTCCAGTCAGTTATTCCGTAGACTTCGTAAATTAATTTGAAAGCAAATTTTTCAAGAACAATTTCTTGAATTGGACCAACCGTGTTAACACGGAAAGTTTTGTCTTGCTGGGTGCCTGTTCCTCCACCAATGTTCCCGGCTTCAATGACACCAACCTTTGAAGGTGGTACACCATACCCAGACAAGATTTCGTCGCGGCGTTGTTGAAGGGTATTGAGCCAGTTATTAATCTGGTTAGTTCCCATTTCACGAACAACGGCTCCACCCTTTGTTTCAAAAAGGTTACCGATGTTACGTGCGCCTAGATTTCGTACAGCATACTGCTGTTGTAGTCGCTTCATTTCTGATTCAGGAAGCGCCATTGGCCAGTCAACGTGAGCACGAAGAGGGTCACCCTTTTTCATTGTCTCTTTGATTAGCGCGGCTGTAAAAAGCCAAGAAGTGATAGGCAGAATGTTTTTCTGCGTTGGTGATACACCATAAAGGGTGTCACCTGGTGAGTCAAACTTAACGTGAATAACTTCGTTACGCTTAAACTTTGCCTTGCGGTTGGTTTTGGTAACTTGAGTGTATCCACTTACAGAACCGTGTTCGTCAGAAAGAACGGTCATGGTTGTTGGGTCAAGGGGATAGAGCGCAACTGGCTTACCCATTACCCACACAACTTCTGTGAATGAGTCACCAAAAATGAGAAGGTCGGTAATAACCTTGCGCATAAGTTGGCGAATGTCGTCGTATGGATTTACATACTTAAGAAGTTCTTGAACTTCTTTAATTTCTGGCGGTGCGGGTGGTGTTTCATTGTTACCGTAAGCATGACTTGCGTAAGTAACTTCAAGTCCACCGGCAGTTGCGGTGCGAGCAATTGTATCAATTGCAGCAGAAGACCAAGGACAAGCAAGATATGCTTGGAGCAATTGCTCCATAAACGTATTGCGGTCCATTGTTCCGGCAGTTACGTTTACGCCTGGGTTCGTTTCAGTTGATCCACCAATTGGAATTCCAGTTCCAAAACCGGCACGCTTGGGGCTTGACTTTGGGCGACCTTCTTCAACATCAAACATGTTGTCAAGCATGGTGCTTGCGGCTTCTTCTATTCCCCTTCTAAAAGATGTAATACCCATTGGTTATCTTTCGTTAAAAGGGACTGTTAGAAGTAAAGTCCCCGACAAATTTTCCACCGTACATGGGTAAAGCCATGCCTTCGTTTTCGTGATCAGGTCCTTGAGCCATTGTATTAGGAAAACCGATTTGTTTAAACCGTGGTTCTTCATCATACAGGATTGGTCGTGCATATGTGCCAACGGCCATAATTACATAACGCAATGCGTCGGCAATGTGGTCTTCAACATTTTTTGTTTCCGCATCATCGGGTTTAGCCGTACTGCGCGGAAGTGCAGGAATTGTTTCGATGAACATTGGACATTTGTCTTCAAAGACGTGAATCATTGGACATTTATCTAATCCGGCTTCGCGGTGAATTTCACAAGCCGGTCCATCGTTAAGGTAATGGTGCACTCGCGACCAACCGTTAATACGGTCGTTGTCAGCGGGCATAATTCCACAACCTTCTTGCCCATAAATATCGGCAATGGAGAGTGGTGTTCCGCGGCTACCCCACATTGAGGGGTCGGCTACTCGAATTACTTCAAATTCGCCTGCGGCTTTTTCTGTTTCCAGAATAATCTTTGCTTGATAGTCTGCATTAACTTTTGTAGAGTACGCTTCGCGATACACCCAAATGCGACCATCATTGTCTACTGCCAACCAAACAACGGCCCACGGTGCTGCATAACCATAGTCAATGCCAGCATAACGTGGCCATTCTTTTGGAATGGGAAATGAACGAACAACATGTTTTGTATATTGCCATTGTTCAAAGAACTGCCCGACCATTGCATCCCAGTCGCCGTCTCGCATTGCGGCTCGACGCTGAGGGTCGGGAATTGAATTAAGAACAACATCGTAACTCTCGTTAATGTACGGGTTATCTGATGCTTTTGCCGGAATAAAGGCAACTGTTCTTGAAAGGTTGGTTCCTTCAACCATTTCTGTAAATCGTATTTTACCGCGTTTGGTCGGGTTTACAAAACGATCTTTTAAGTACTTGTGTCCAACACCACCAGGGTTTGTAGCAAGTCTAAGTCCGACAACGGGAACTAATCTGTTACCAGAACGAAGACGCTCTTCAATCTGTTGAATAACAGCTGGAAGCATGAGCGAGGCTTCGTCAATATAAAACGCTTGGTATTCACCACCCAAAATGCGAGAAGCATCTTGAAGGTTTTCAGCGTATGAGAAATTAATAACGGAACCATTTGGAAACTTCAAAACTTTTTGAGTTGAGTTCCATTTTGCTCCAACAGCACGAGCGTATCCACGTTTTGCAAGTTCCGCCAAGAATGATTCTTCGAGTTCATTGTATGTTCGTCGGAAACAACCAATTTTCATACCAGGAAAATTTGCAGCGTTCCAAATTGCATCCATAACAAATGCACAAGATTTACCACCACCGGCAGCACCACCATAAAGAATCGCATCAAGGCGTTCTTTGGATGCTTCGTGAAAAGCTTGTTGTCGTGGTGTTGGTTCGTAATCAAGCAAATCAAAAACATCTACCGTAGGTGGAACTACCGAGTTTGATATAAACTCACCAAAATTAGGCATTATTTAAACCAAAAATAGAAAGACCATGCAATACTTAAAATAGAAAAAGTTAAAATTCCAAGAATGAATGAAGAGTGAAGCGCAGAAACAACTTGAAGATATTTAATTTGATTCTCTTCTTTGTCAAGCATGAGCTTATTGCTACGTTCAATAAAAGCAATTGCTTTTTCGTAGTTTGCGTTACCTAACATTTCCCTTGCTTGGATTTCGTTTTCTCCAACAAGACCGGTTAGTTCTGCTGCGATGTATGAAAATTCATCGTCAAATTCGTGTTGTTCGTGTGACATAGTTTCCTCTAAAAATAGAAATTGTCTATGTCTTCATCAGACATTAAACGACGAATAAATTCATCATGGGCAACCCACTGAAGGTCTACCGGCAATTTTCGCATCATAGCGATTTGCCATTGCTCAAAACCAAGAAGAATAAGTTCCTCAGTTGTGGGGGCACTATTCTCCCGATCGTATGTCATAAGAATACATCAACATTTCTAAAAGTCAATTGTTTGGTCATTGACGCCGCGGTGGAGGTGGTGAATCAACAAGTGGAATACCCTCTGCTGATGTTAAAACGCGTTTGTATGCTTTCCAACGAAAGCGGTCTGGTGCGCCGTTTTCAATCCACTCTCCATAACATCCAATACACATTGCAGTTTTAACTGCTGGCAAAATCATGCAGATTTCGCATGGTTCAGATGTTTGTCGCGAACGCTTTTTTTCAACGCCTTCTTTCATGGCGTTAATACTTTCGTGAATTTGACGAAGATTTTCTTCTGCGTCAATGATACGACGTTCAATCTTTTTTACTTGTTCACGGACGGGATCGTAGACCTTGCGGCCTTCCATTTTTGCTATAACAGCACGTTCTACCGAAGAACCACTTGGCTTTCCACCGTTTCGGGCAACGGCAAAGCTTCCGCCACTACCGCCACCGGGGCCAGTTACGGGAATTTCGTCCCTACGGACAAGTTCCTCTATATCCGCTAAATTAAGCCTATTCACCAATTTATTGATAGAATCAATACTGTCTGACATTCGTTTTAAACGTTGTTGTGACCGACGACTTAATTTTTTTGCCATTATTGTGTTTTGCTCCTAAGTAAAATGCAGTGGGCCCATATCTTACTCACCAGTAAATCACATAAATGTAATTAAGTCAAAGGTTTAGATTCAAAAGCCTTAAGAAGTTCTACAAAATGGTCAAGACTAAGCGTCACATAGGCTTTTGAAACATTTTTGCCTCGGCGCTTGTGAACAATAGCAGATAGCTTTCCAGCTTTTTTGCCAGAGGTTTCAGCTTGTTCCATCCAATCAGAAAGCGTCATAGTTTTCTGATTTTTACACTCCAAAACCATAGGAACATTTTTTATGTCTCCAAGGGGGGAATTGAGTATGTTTCGCTCAGCTTCATTAAAACCCTGGGACTTAAGAAAGTTTACAACCTCAGACTCAAATGCTGTGCCTTTAGCTCTTGTTTTACTCATAAAAATCCTTTTCAAACGCACGGAATTTATTCAGCATATCCTGCGGAGTACCGTCGTTGTAGATAATAAAATCCTGCCCTTTAAAGGCAGTTTCTGAAATGTGCCCATTTATTGGACCAAATCCCTCACGTACAATCCTCACAATGGCTCCGCCACGGCGGCGAATTTCTTCAGCCTCGTTAGGAAACCTTACATCTGATATGACAAGTTTTTCTCCTGAAAAATTATCAAATACCGCATTAACCCACACGTTTTCCCCAAGAACATCACGACCAGCTTCAGTTCCAAGCCTTTGAAGCAATTCACGAACATTTGAGTATTTCTTGGCATCTTCCCAACCAAGAGTTTTTACCAAATCCCTAACCGGCAAGAATTGTGTTGCGCCGTAATCGTTTGCGTAACGAACATAAGGATTTATAATAAAAAGCATTTCTTTCATAAGATCGGCAAAAGCACGACGCTCATAGCCTTCTTTTTCAACCAAGAGTTTTGCTAAAGAATCTTTACCAGATTGAGCAAAACCGCACGCTCCGATTATCCTCATTTAAGGTCGTCAAGAAACGACTTCAAACCAAACCATAAAACAAAGTAAAGCCAACGAAGTGAATCTGAGGTCATAGAAGGAATGTGGTCACCCATCTTGATGGGAACACCGACTTGCCTGGCAATTCGACGGCCAATAAAGAACATTCGCAAAAAGACAACCAAAGCAACGGCTAGGTAAATCCCTATAATTTGCTCAATAATTGTCGTCATACAATTCTCTCAGTTCTTGTTGATATGCCTCTACTGTAGCCCAAGCAGACCAGAGTCTATCACATAAAAACTGTACGTCAAGAGTTATCTGGTCAAGTATGTCAGAAATAATGGGATTGACGTTATCCAAGGCGTAGATTAACTGTGCGCGGTCCATTATTGCCCGAGCTCTTTCAATTTCAGTTTCACTAGCCATACACTAAGAATACACCACAACTTTTTAAAATCAATGGTTAGGGTGTCCACACATGAACAGGGTACTCAAATATGGACACCCTATTAATCAGGTATTATAAACAATTTCCTTGAAACTTTGGGGTGTCCACATATGCTCAGCCGTATATATATATATAATATTAGTATTTATATATAAGGAACATCGTTTTACGATGTCCCCTGGGAAAGGTTTGACTTTTATAAAATAAAATGGTACCGTGTAGACCTGTACGTGCACACTACAGTTATTTTGGAGGAAACAAAATGTCATCATCATCAACCGTTATTGCAATTTTAACTGGATTCCTAGGAACCGGCGGAACAACAATTGCAGCCTTTCTTAAGAAAGCACAAAAGGACGCGGCGAACATTCAAGCCTTAGTCGTTCGTTATGAAGCAATGGCCAATTCAGTTCTTAAGGAAATTACCAAGCTTGAGGGCCAAGTTACGGCGCTAACACCAAAGCCAGCGGCGCAAACAAGCGTTGCCGATTACGTCAACAAGCGATCAGAAGCCAAGAAGCAAATGGCCAAGAAGCAACAAGCTAAGAAAACAGAGCCTAAGAAAAAGCTTCGCTAGAAGTTTTGGTCAGTAGCTCAATGGCGGAGCAAGCGACTGTTAATCGCTAGGTTGCAGGTTCGAGTCCTGCCTGACCAGCAATTGGCGGATCGTCCAATGGCAGGACAACAGACTTTGAATCTGTGAATCTAGGTTCGACCCCTAGTCCGCCAGCCACGCAATATAAATGTTTGAATCATAAATGAGAGGAATGTAATGTCAGAAAAAATTGAAGAAGCACCAGAGGCCCCAACAACAATTAGCGAAAAGCTTGATGCCGATATTCTTTACGAAAAAGAACTACCAATGGAAGATGGAACGTTTAGTTACATCCGTGTCTTTAGCAGCCCAGATGGTTTTATTCTTGCCGTAGAGACTGAGGGTGGCGCGGGAGCAATCCTTGACCTAATCCCTGAGTTTGATGAAGCGGTTGATCGCGCTAACGGATTAGTTACTGCGTTTGAAGAGGCTTACGAGAATTCTGAATTAGAAGAAGATTGATCAATATAAATTTACCGACGGCCCTTTTTAAAATAAATTAACGAAGCGGCAGCGTCAAAAAAATTTTTCCGCGGGGGTACCCCCCAACCTATGTATTGATGTACCTTCATAACAAGCAAACTACGCGTCTACAACTGGGCTAACAATAATGACTAATTACTATGCTCGAGAAACAACATTTAGCTCTAACAAAGATACATGGACAACGCCTAAGAAAACATTTAACGAATTAAATGATGAATTTAACTTTACGTTAGATGCCGCAGCACTTAAAGTATCTGCATTGTGTGACATGTGGTATGGACCAGATCATGATGACCCACTTATGCAAGACGCTTTTAGTCGTCTATGGTACGACGACGTATCTAGCGTAGGTGGTACTACTGCATTTCTTAATCCACCATACGGTAAGACTATTAAACACTGGATGGCTAAAGCTGATAATGAATCTAGGGCCGGACTAAAAATAGTTTGTTTAGTTCCGTCGCGTACTGACACCTCTTGGTGGCATGATTCAATTATTCATCACGAAGTACGTTTTATACGAGGTCGTTTACACTTTGGAGGAGCAGATCGTGCACCGTTTCCTAGTGCAATTGTAATTATGAGACCTACAACCAGTCTTCAATAGAACCAAGACGTACCATGTGTGCGCATGGGTCTCCGCCTTCTTCCCATTCAAGTTCTTCAGCTTCACTCATTGGAAAGCCATCGTGTGTATTACAGAATTGATCTGTACAGAACTTGTTATCAATACCGTATTTAAGCCATTGATCAAAATCCATTATTCCCTCTTTTCACAAATACTATTTGCACCACATAGAAGCTGAGGTCGTCCTTAATCGGCACGTCTTCTATGTAGTGCAAGTAGCACTTATGTCTTAACTATAGCACATCGTAGCTAGTAGGTGTGATGCGTACTATAACGTTGCCTACTTTAGCACGTAGAGGCTTTGAATGGGTTTGAATCATCTCAAAAGCGTAGAATTCCTCGGTTGTTGGCGTAATTATTTTTTGTACGTACAAAATAGCGTTGTGTCCTAACCAGTTGAAGAAATCTTTTGTGTCAAAATCATCTTTAATTAGATATCCTTCAAAGTTGATTGTGTTGCCCTCGGATTCAATTAAATGCAGTGGTGTATCTGTTGAGTCGGTTTCAAAATAGCGATTGATCGCTCCGCGTAGGTTAGTACCTTTAAAATGCTCTGAGAGGGTGCTAGAAGGCGTTTTTCGCCCCTCCAATTGCTCTGCTAGGTCTTCCATAGCTTTATTAAGTTCTTCGCTCATACCGTCAAGAGTACCAGATATGGTACCTACTGTCAAGTTTTAACGTTTTTAAGAATACAAAATGTTGACACGTGTGTCCAAATTGCGTATTTCTACTGTTTGCCCATCTTTGTGTTGAACATATGTTCGGATATAAGAAGATAAAGTTTACGTGTGTGTGCACCCAAAATGATCCCCTGCAAGTCGGCTTCGTGTGGCTGATGGGGGTGGTCATGTGTTAAAGTGGATTTATCGAGGTGAACGAACGTTTCGCCCGATAGGGTAGGTACAGAATGAACGAGTCAGAGTTTTTTAGTCAGATTGCTAAGGCGTTCGCTCCAGTCGGTACACTGACCGTAGGTCACGACAAGGGCACAATGGCTACGGGTGGCGATGAGTTGGGCGATTGCATCAGTCTTGGGGGCGAGTCTCGCTTGTGCCCTGACTGTATGACCTGGCTACACGAGTAGCCAGGCAGGGCAGGCGAACACTTGTCAGACTGACAAGTGTTCGTCACTCGCCCAGGAAGCCTAACCCATGCCCAAGTAACGGCCGGTTAGACTTTCTGAGGGAGTAAAAATCCCGGCGCAAAAATTTTGCGACAAAAAATTGTAATCCAGTAAAGGGGATAACATGCAGAAATACATTAGCGAAGTAACTGGTAACGAGATTACCAGTATCAATGAAGTAAGGGTAGGCAGTAACCGCCAGCGCGTATTGGTAGTAGGCAAGCCATTCACTACGCAGGGTTCAGGTAAGACCGGCCTAGTGTCTCAGATTGACCGCCGTAACGGCATAAAGGGCCTTTACAGCGTCCGCCTAGTGGTTGATGGTGTAGAGCGCTGGACAACGGCAGACTTTCGCTAGAGATAGCGACCGGGAGCGCCGGGCAGTAATGCCCGGCGCGCCTACCCTCCGAGGGTAGAAAATCCTGGAACAAAAAAACTTAGACAAAAAAACTTAAAAGGAGAAACTAAAATGATTCAAATTTCATGGATGTTGGGCGGGATGGTAGCCGGAGCGTGGATTATGTTTTTTATCGATAGAGGGGGGAAGTTCTAATGACTTACGAATACGAAGTTAAAATTGAGGGTTACATCGTCTTCGATGATGACGACCTACCAGAGGGCATGAGTCCGGCGCAGTACGCGGAAGCTTGCTACGTTGCGGGAAACATGCAGTACCAAGGACACGAAATAGAGGAGTTATAAAAATGGAAAACGATTTTACAGTTACGATTACTACCGGCAATGATGCCATGAAGACAAACCTAGACATCGCGGAGGCACTGGAGCGCGTAGCAGAGCGCCTACGTGGCGGAGCGTGGCAAGGTAAAATTAGAGACGTGAACGGAAACACGGTAGGCCAGTTTAGTTAAGGCGTACCAGAGCAAAAGGCCCGGGGCATTAGTCCCGGGCCTTTTGCTTTCCCGGATCGTAGCCGGATCGCGAGCTCGCGCCTAAAAGATCTGGAACAAAAACTTTTGACAAAAAAAAGTAAAATGAGCTTGACATAGTTAGATCGCTTAGTGTACACTTTTAACAGCTGAGCAAGTAGCAAGGCTGGAAGGATTTATCATGGCTTACACAACTAACCTACAAGCAGTAGAAAAGATAGCGCAGCTACGACCTTTTGAGGGTAACAGCATGAGCGCTAAGTACGAGGGCAACGAATACAGAATTTACAGCTATTCCACGCTAATGGCAGTAATTGAGGGCAGAGAGATTACTTACCTAGATAACCAGTTCTACTCTAGAACTACAAGCAAGCAACAAGCGCTTATTGCTCGAGGCCTTACAGCTGGCGCCTACCCTGAAGCAGTTCACGCTATTGTAAAGGAGCGTTAAGAATGAGCGACCAAGAGCAGACGGAGCGCATCCAAGAGAATTACGAATACATGATGAGCGAATGGGAGAAGACCGGATTAACGCCGCTACTCTCAGAATGGGAGGATGTGTTCGAGGATCGCGATCCTTTTGAATTCATTTAGCTTTTAACTTAATTTTTAAGCGTCCCGGGACATTGCGTCCCGGGATTTTGCTTTTATTGGTGTCTATTTTGCGATTTTGAGCTTGCCAGATCTGGCCTAGGTGTTGGTATTGCTTTTAAAAAAAAGTGGCGAGAATGCAAACGACAAAAAACAAAATAAAAACACAAAATGAACTTGACAAGCTTGCGTTAAGTGTGTATTGTAGGTATTGGTGGAATAGGCGCCCAATTTTTTTAAGCTTTACGCTAGCTTGTAGCTAAGGATCGAGCTCGCAGCTCGCAGCTCGCAGCTCTAAAAGTTTTTAAAAATTGACTTGACAAGCTGCGCTTAGTGTGTTAGCTTGTTGTCATCTAGTAAAGGAGATAAAAATGATTACATGTTCAAGCTGCAAGGCAAGCGTAGACAAGCTAGAGGTATTCCCTGGCGAGCTATGCCTTAAGTGTTACGAGCTCGAGCAGCTAGGCAAGCCATTGCCAACAGCTAGCGAGCTTAGAGCTATGTGGGGAATGTAGCTCGCAGCTTATCAGATCTGAGCTAGCTCGCAGCTGCGGATCGCAGCTCGGGCAGAGCTCGGGCGCGAGCTCGCGGGCGCGGGCGGGCGGCCGGGGCGCCGTCCCAGGATCGAAGCGCTGAAGCGCTAGTAACAAAAATTTCTGACAAAAAAACGTATTCTAACTAGTAACAAAAATTTCTGACAAAAAAACGTATTCCGATTTTAAGGTTACTGGTCAGTAACTAATTCATTGAAAGTTTAAACGGATCGCAGCTTGATCCGCAGCTATAAAAGTTTTTGATTTGTGACTTGACTTAGTTCAGTTGCATGTGTTAAGTTTGAATTGTTGAAGGCAAGGTGCTGGAGGCGGAAGGATAAAATCATGCTTACAATTACAAAAAAACAAAAAGAAGAAATTGCAAAGTTGCAAGAAGTGTTGGAAGTTGCGAAGACGTTACCTGAAGAAGCACGACTAAACATTGAAAAGCAAGTGATGGACTTAGTCGAAAAGATGGCACGGTTGCAAGTTATAAAGCACCAACTGGCATTGCTTAATTCAGGTCTAACAGTAGGTCAGACATTCACAACACAGAGTTCAGGTGTTGTCGGTATTGTTGAAGAAGTAGTTGAAAACGCTACGGGCTCATTCAGGGTTCGCCTTAACGTGAACGGCGTAGAGCGTTGGACTACATTCAACAAGGAGTTGGCACTATGAGAAAGGGAAAACTTATTGAAAGAAGTTTTGTGTGGTCAGTAGGTGCGCTTGCTTTTATGAGCGTATTCATTTACACGCAAAGCCTTATACCATTCAACAACTGTGACGTGATGACACAATGGATAGATAGCATTATCCCTAGCCTTTTTGCTTTTGTCGCAGGTATCATAGTAGGCTATTACATAGTTTTAGTAGCCAACAGTAATCGCAACTATCGTAGACGCATTAGGCGTTATCGGTAGTTCATAATTGGTTTGCGTTGGGAAACGCCACCATGATAGGCACGGTAGCCTTTACTCTACCGTGCCTATCCTTCCTCTCAATAAATGAGAGACCCCCGGACTTAACCCCTGCCAGATCGGCGGGGGTTTTGTCTTTATTAGTGCAGCTTAAAAAAAGATCCTTGATGTTTGCATGATGTACTTAATTGTGTTATTGTATTGATGTAGTCGCATGGTGCGACTCGGAAGGATAAAAAATCATGAAAGCATTAACACTTAACACAGATGGACACAAAGCCATCGTTGAGTTTGACAACTCTAACGCTTATGACACTTTGCGTGAAGCAGTTGGTGGACTTATTGAAGCAGTTGACTTACACACGCTAGGCGTGACCATGTGGGTTAACGAAGAAGGAAAGATTGAACAGTTAGAGCAGAACGCCATCGGCACATCGCTATACGTTGATGAGTTTGGCATGTATGACTTTATCAGTGGCAACATTATCTTCACACACGTTGACACAGACGAAGAAGGCAACACGCTCGGACTTACTGACGAGCAGATTGCAACGCTCATGGATTACACACGCACGATGTACGTTGTTGCAACGGCCTCTCACTCATCGCTAGGCGGTGAGTGATGGGGCTCGACCAATACGCATACGCAGTAATGCCACACAAAGAGAACACAGATCTTTCTTACTATTGGAACGATGAAACAGATCCTGAAGGAGTTCGAGCTGTCATGTTTCACTCATGGCGCAAGCACGCAAACTTGCAAGGATACATGGAAGAACTTTATGTGAGCAAAGGTGGAGACAAAGATTTCAACTGTGTACCAGTACGCTTAACGTTTCACGACTTGCAGGAGTTAAAAGAAGCAGTTGTGAACTCTCGACTACCTCAGACCACTGGTTTCTTCTTTGGTCAGAGTGATGAGGAGCACGACACAGAGACGTTAGAGTTCATTGAGAAGGCTATTAAGGCAATTACTCAAGACATGGAAATCTACTATTCGAGTTGGTGGTAATCATGGAAGCAATAGAAATTGTTTGGTCAACGCCCGCACCTTCTTCAACTGGGAAGAAGGGAGAAGGGGGGCCATGGAAACCTAAGCGCGAAGAAATAATTGAAGGTGAACTACGAAAGAACAAAGGTGAGTGGGTTCTGCTTAAAGAAGGCGTTGATAGCAGAAGCGTACCTAAAAGATTTCAAGGTGCAGAGTTTCAACGTGCTTATCGCAATTACTACGAAGATGGAAAACTATTAAGACGTATCTATGTTCGTTACGTTGGGAAGGAAGAATAATGAAACGCAACTTTAAAGCACAACAAGGAACAACAAACATTAAGGGTTCAATGTGTTCAAACTGTAATCACATTACGCCGTTAGGTGATGCTCGCACAGTGCGACGCGATAAAGAAAGACACAATTTAAAATGTAAGGGAATGAAGTAGCCAAGTAACAACGACAAGCAAAAGCCCCGGGCAATTACGCCCGGGGCTTTCTTGTTTCTACAGTAATCTAATAAGCTTCAAAGTATTTAGCAGTTGTGGCTAGCAAGTGGTCGTAATCACCTGACGTTGCTTCTGCATAATATTCATCTTCTAGTTTTGATCGATCATTATCTTTTAATGCGTTCATGGCGCGTCCAAGAATGCTGAATGCGTTGCCATCAAGACCAACCAACTGTAATTTGATTCCTGTAATGCTCATTATGGATCCTTCCGTTATCTGGCAGTGTTGCCATTAATTAAATAATACACTAACCAAGCTTGACACGCAAGTACCCTAACTAGGTGCTATAATAAATGCGTGGGGGCAAATCGCCCACTACAGAAGGGAATGAAAATTATGGGAGACCGTGGACAAGTTAGATTAGTGAGTGAAGGTTCACCAGACATTTACCTTTACACGCATTGGGGAGCAACTGAACTACCTGAAGTGGTTGCCAATGCGCTTGCTCGTGGCAAGGGTCGTTGGGGTGATGACGAATACCTAAACCGCATTATCTTTACCGAGATGATTAAAGATGACGTGATGTCTGAAACTGGTTTTGGTATCGGCACTGCTGAACACGGAGACGTGTGGCGTGTTGTTACTGTTAATCACGACAGCAAGACGGTCGAAGTGACACAGTTTGAAAAAACTTGGTCGTTTGATGACTATGTAACAGCGTTTGCGAGCGCAACTGTTTAAGAAGTAACAAGGAAGCCCCGGGCGTAATTGCCCGGGGCTTCTGCATTTCTTAATACCTTCATGCTTGGTAGCCACCGCTACCGCTGTTGCAACAGCTGCACCTACAATTATTGTATCACATAGTTAGGTCATTTTGTGATCCTAATTTAAGAAGTTTGTTTATTAAGCTGCACGCTTGTTGATCTTGTTAAAGCGGTTATCTATACGCTCAAGGTAAAGAGGGAAGTCAATGCCAGGAGTCAGCCTTGCTCGCCTATTGGCGGTAGTTTCTTTGCTAGCTGCAACGGTGCATGGACGACAGCGACAACCGTGATTAGTGTACTTGCTTCGAGTGCCGTGCTTGATTTTTGAAACCATGGTGATCCTTTCAAAGCTCGGCGGTGATGCCGATGTATTTAGTATAGCACTTAATGAGTTTTAATGTTGCATTTAGTTGTGCCAGTGTAAGCTGATTGATTTAACAAGCTAAAGAGTCCCGGGGCATTGCGCTCCGGGGCTCTTTCGTTGATCCGTTTGAGCTCCGGGGATATCGTAGAGCTAGTGGCCTAGTGATCTTAAAAAAAAGATCGTAGAGCCGGCCGGTCGTGCCGAGTGGTAACAAAATTTTCGTCAAAAAAATGTATTTTGATCTATCTATGAACTAGTAACAAAATTCTACGACAAAAAAACGTATTTAAGTTTTACGATCCTGTAATTGCCTATTAACAAAAATTTCTGTCAAAAAAATGTATTCAAGAAACGACAAACTCCGGAGCTTGTGGCTCCGGAGCAGTGAGAAGGAATTCACTTTTAATTGTCTGACCTTGTGGGGGCTATGCCTTGCCACCCTTTGAACGTGGCACATAATTGCCAACGTTGCCACGAACATCTGAACGTGCTGACTTGCCAAGTGCCAACGCCTTGATACCGGCGTTAACATTCGGTGCAACAATGATGTTGTGCTTGATGACCATCTTGGCGCACGCAACATCTAATTCTTTGTGCCAATCGTCAGTTGAACTTGTTACTTGACCATCGCAAATCCAAATCAAAGGTTCGCTACCACGTCGCTTGCTGATAGCAAACTCTAATGCCGGGCCATCTACACCGTTGCCACCATTCTTGGTGCAACGTGTAATGTCCTTCGCACGCTTGCCACGATTAGCAATAATCCAAGCGTTAGGTCGGTTAGCGTGCTTTCTACTGTGCGAGTACGCAATAACCAACGCACCCGGAGCAAGTTCCAAGAACTTGTCAACGTCATCGCTAGTCAAACTCATTGAACCTGAACAGTCAATTACTACGACACCACCATTGTTGCGTGGCTTCTGACTAAAGATTCGCTTGTGTGGGTCAGTCAACAAACGTGATGGATACAGAACACGCTTGCCAGTTGACGCTGAACGCTTGCGACGTGCTAGGTGACCCTTGACTTGTTGGTCGCATAACAAAGTGTGGTCAAGCTTCAACGGTGCAAAACCATTGTTGCCACCAACGTTGTAGTCAATACCCGATGAACCCTTGACTGATTCAAAATCATTGTCATCGCCTTCGTACTTCTGATACGAACTAACAACTTCTGCTATCTCTCTCGTGTAACGCAAGAAACCACGACCAAGTTCGATACCTTCACCGTCAGTTGCGATGTCGGTGTTGCCAAGATTCTGAACGTGCGTGCGCTTCGTAATCTTTAGTAGCGCAAGTTCTTGTTGACGTAATTGAACAGCAAGTTCTTTGTCAACTGAACGAACACCAACGATGTAGTCACGAAACGCCTTAGTGCCAACAAGTCCTGCACCAAACGCCATTAGTTCGTTGTAGGCGTTGACCGACTTCTGCGCTTCCTTCGCACTACGCTTGCCTGATTCCTTTTCGCTACCATCTTTGAGTAGATTCAAGTCGTAACCAAGACGACCAACAATAGTGTTAACTCGGTGCTCCTCTGCGACCTTCGCTACTCGGTCACTGAACCCATAAGCTTCGCACCACTTGGCAAACATCTCCATGTTGTTAGGTGAGACACGAACGTGAACCGCTTCGTGCGCACGTACTACTCGTGCAACGTCATCGTTGATAAGTGGAATACGCAACACGTTGTCTTGGAAGTTCGTGTATGCGTCGCCACGTGAAGTTGAACCTTCGTCAACTGTCCAACGTGTAACTTCTGTGCCATCGTCACGTAGTGCAGTGATGACTTCGGGAAACGCAACGACTTGCTCCCGACGCTTCTGTGTGTGTTGGGTCGTCATTATGACAACGACCCGACACGTACAGCGTCAATAATTGCTTCTGCCTTCTGCGCACCAAACGCAAGAACGCTTGCACGCTCCATTGGCATTGACTTAAGCAACGTGTTGTACGCATAGAACGCACGCAACGAAACACGACGCTCCGGTTCGCTACTGATAACAGCGTTAGCAACAAGTCGCAATTCACTTGGTAGTGACAACAACGCACTTGGGTGCGGAGCGTTAATCTCAATCGCAACTGGGAAACGGTCACGCAACGCCATTGGCAAGTCGTCAGGGTGCTCAATGTTGCTAGTCATAACTGCACTGAAACCTTGAAGTGGTGTGAACACTTCGTTAGTTTCAGGGTGTGCAAACGATGAACTGTCAGTACTGTCCAAGAAGTTAAGCAACTCACCAAACACGTCACCACTTGCCTTGTCAACTTCGTCAACGACCAAACGACCACCGACCTGTCCGTTACCCTTCCATGCACGCAACGCTGAACCTTCCATGAACTTGAAACCGTCAGCGTCGGGCATGAACGCACCCGATACTTGTGCAGTTGTCATGTCCTCGGTGCAGATAAGGCGAAACGAACCACCGTCACCAACACCAAGTGTTAGTCCACCGTAAGTCTTGCCAGTACCGGGAGCACCAAACAAGATAACTCGGTCAACGCCTGCATTGATAACATCTTTAAAATCCTGCCAACACTTAGGTAGAACTACTGATTCCTGTACTGCAACTACTGGTACTACTGGGTTAATGCCTTCCATGATTAGTCCTTCCAACTAATACCGGTTACTTGTGCAACTCGGTACACTAATTATACACACAATGTTGAACACAATGCAAGTACCTTTTCAAAAAATTATTGCAAACTTGGAGCAAGCTTGTATGGTGTTGGATAGCTATGCGTTCGATCCGTTCGATCCTTTTCGATCCGTTCGATAGATCAATAGAGTTAGTTACCGGTGAGTAACTAAAACTGATGCGGCGTGAAGCGGATCGGTGATCCGGCCGCAACTGCGGCGGAGCAAGTTACTGGCCAGTAACTAACATTACCCAGATCAAGCTTGGCCGCGGGCCGCGGCTGGTAGCAAAAATTTCGTCAAAAAAACGTATTTGGTTATTGACACGGTTAGTGTTATCTGTTAGTGTTCTGGGAGAAGGTAGTAACCAACTAATAAAAGGAGCATTATGAGTGAAGGAAAATTATTTGGTGCTGATGGCACAGAGGTTGTTTGGTTTGCCGAACTGACTGAGGGCATGGTTGGTCACCTGAGTCCCTACGAACTAAGCGCACTATGTGAAGAACTTAGTGATGCAATTGCTCGGGCTTGTGACGACTACGAGGTGGTGGGCTAATGCCAAATTGGGTATTTAATGCAGTCAGTATTACTGGCAATGAGAATACAGTCACAGCCTTGCGTGAGCAGTTGCGCAAGCCAATCCAAGTTCCAGTTATGGATGGCTACAAACAAGTAGAGCCACGTACATACACGGAACACACGCCTGAATGGATTTCTTTTCAGAATGTGATTCCAATCCCAGAAGACATACTTGATGAGTATCACGGTGTATGTGATTCAGAAGGCATGAAGAATGAGAACAACTGGTACACATGGAACGTCAATAACTGGGGTTGTAAATGGGATGCCAACGAGGATAGTGGCACATTCGAGGCTAATAATGGAATTGCCACTCTTTGGTTTTCCTTTGACACGCCATGGTCACCAGCACAGCCAATCATGGACAAACTGGTTGAGATTTGCAGAACTAAAGACCTGCACATGTACTGGACGTATCGTGAGGAACAGGGTTGGGGCGGTTCAGTAACAGTAGACACCAATGGAGAAGTAACCAC
>Ga0214246_1000048_pt1 | contig 42654 bp, 29 predicted proteins | sample TroBogypolimnion_41_FD_153084 | JGI IMG/M metagenome (GOLD analysis project Ga0214246, IMG submission 153084) | Freshwater microbial communities from Trout Bog Lake, WI - 29MAY2009 hypolimnion | ecosystem: Environmental > Aquatic > Freshwater > Lake > Hypolimnion/Profundal zone | place: Trout...
GAGAGAGGGAGCGAGAGAGAGGGAGCGAGAGAGAGAGAGAGAGATCTGAACATGCTCTGTGTGTTTCCTGGCAGGCCCACTCTGGCCAAAGGCTGGACCTTCTCGGTTTTTCCAGCCCCTAAGCCCCACGCGTTCCCACGCTCGCATCCACACGCACCAACACGTCCACCAACACGTTCACACTGCACGCGCGCACGCCCCTCACGTACCGCCTGCCCTCACCTGCGCCTCACGGCCTCGCCCCGCGCCAGCCGCGGTGTGCCTTAATGGCCCGCTGGAATGAAGAGCGGTATAAAGCCCCGCCTGCCCCACATGCGCGCGCATGGATGCCAAGGACCTGGTCGGGGCCGTGCTGGTCGTGGCCCAGCGGTACAATATCGACGTGCAGGATCTGGGCGCGACGATCCGGAAGCTGATTGTGCTGAGCGTCAAGTACGTTTCGCAGCGGGACATATGGGCCGAGTGCTTTGGCGAGGACTACGTGGACTGGGAGCTGGTGCAGGCGACGATGGGCCACGCGCGGGGCCTGCTGCCGTGCGTGTCGGAGTGGCTGGCGCTGCTGGGATACATGAGCTGGGCCGACCTACACAAGCACGAGGCGACGATCCCGGTGAACTATCCGGTGCTGCACGTGATGCGCGCGCACATGAAGGAGTGCTCGCTTGACACAGGGGGCGAGGGGGCGTGGACGCTCGTGTGCAAGGCCCTGATCCTGTACCTGCTCAAGGGGCTGCCTACACAGCACGCTTTGGAGCTTCTGACGTGCGAGGCCTTCCGCTTCAGCACGCACGACGCCTGCGTGCAGCTCATGGCGAAGCAGGTGCATCACTGGCCCCGCCCCCGCGCACGCTGAGGGACTGAGGCGCGGCTGTGCGCAGGCCGAGCACCTCTTCACGCCCGAGCAGTACCAGGAGACGCTGGTGTGGCTGCTCAAGAGCTGCGCGGTCAACACGAAGGAGCTGCACCAGGTGCGCGCGCACTGCCTGGCCGCGCAGGAGGAGCGCAAGAACTGCCTGAAGCTGTCGCGCATCACGGTGCTTCAGGGCCGCGTGCGACTGCGCGACCGGGTCTCGACCGTGTACAAGACGGAGGAGAGGCAGGCTCAGGTGGACGCGCTGCTCGACACGTGGGACAGCTTCACCGGGTTCTGCTACCGGCACCAGTTCCCCGTGACGCTCTCGACGCGGGTCAAGAGCCTGCTGTACTTTCTGGCCTCGCAGACGCGGTGGGGCTGGCAGGAGCAGCTCGCGCTGGTGCTGCCGGCCGGGGGCCCGCTGCTGCTCAAGGTGGCGGCCCATCCCGTCGCGCAGCCGGTGAGATCCGTAGTTTTCGCGTGGCTGGCATGGGCGGGTGACTGCTTGTGGGTGTGTATGTGCGTGTGTGTGCGGGGGGACAGGATATGGACGTGCTCTACGGGGTGATCAGCGCGCTGACGATGGAAGGGAGCGCGCCCTTCCCGCTGCTCACGGCCTTCCGGACCTCGTGCTTCAAGGCCTTCCCCGTCACGCACGTGCAGCGGCTCACTCACTCTCAGGTTCTCTGCGCGATGGGCGTTTATTCACACGGGGCGCGCACGGCTGAGACGCGCGCCGGCAGATCCTCCAGCTGTACGTGGCCTCGTACCAGCCGCCCTCGATGTGGCGCGGGTGCTACAAGCAGCTCTCCGGCATCCTCTCGGCGCAGATCATCAAGGACGTCGAGGCCTTTGTGCAGGACAACGCCTTCGCCGAGGCCGAGGTCATGCGCTTCCTGACCTCATAGGGCCCGCAGCGACTGTAGGAGGCTCGCCGCGCGGGGCTCCCGCACGAGTCTGCCCTGCCCCCTCAGGGCCACGACGGCCTCCACCTCGTGCGGCATGCCCTTGGACAGGAAAGCCTGTAGGCAGCGCTTGTTCCCGCTCCACTGCACGTGGTAGAGCGGAGGGAAGGAGCCGCCCAGCCTGCGCATGGCCTCGCCGCGCTTGGCCGGGTCCGCCTCGGCCGGGTGCAGCAGGTCCATGAGGAGGATGCGCGGCGTGCACGTCTGCTTGCCCCGGTCGCGGTCGCACACGGTCTGCGCGAGGAAGGCGTGCCCCGGCGGGCACTCGCGCCCGAGCTGGGCCTGAGGGCTGGCGTAGTAGAGGAAGTCCTCCTGGTGGTCGTAGATGCGCGTGCCTCCCTCGGCCTTGATCACAGTCAGCATGCGCCCGCCCCTCACGAGCCAGGTGGTCAGGTCGGTGTCCGCGATGGCCCCCTCGTCGTACGCGATGGGCCGGAGGGAGCGAGCGACCCCCTTGTCCCATATCTCGATGCAGTGGCCGCGGCAGGCGTGGGCGAGGACGTCGTCTGGGTTCATGTGCGGGGCTCGCGTGGCGCGCGCGACGGGCGGCCCTTGCTTAATAGCGCGCTTTGTTTTTTCAAACGCGGGCAGCACGGGTTTGAATCGGGCCCAGCCGGCTCACTCGACCCGGGCCCTCTCCTCGCTGGTCATGGCGTGCCCCAGCCGGTCGCGTGCCTGCAGCAGCTGGGCCGGGTACTCGAGCTGCTCGTAGTGCGCGATGCCGAGCGGGACCGGGTCCTCGAACAGGATGCTCTGCGCGGCCAAGTACTCGGCCATCTTCTTGTGCACGCGATCGCCGCGAGAGACCGAGTCGAGCGGGCGGAAGCGCAGGTCCAGATTGTGCCCCGGCCGGAAGTAGGTTTGGATGTGCTCGAGCGTGGACTGGCAGTAGATGCTGTAGACGGTCTCGGGCCCCTCAAAGAAGCCGACCGTGCCCATCTGGTGTAGGAAGCGCTGCATGACCTCCTGCTGGCGCTCCCGTCTCTCCTTGTCGGCGGACTGGTCGCACCGCTCGACTGCCCCGTGCAGGCACCGGGCCAGGAAGGTGTGCGAGGTGGTGACGGTCTCTCCCTTGACTCTGGCCTCGTCGGCCTCGACCCGCCCGGCGGTCACCGGGAGGGGCGGGTAAGGGAGAGAGAGAAGGATCATGGCGCGGACCTCGGACAGGAACGGGTCCATAATGTGAGCCTTTACGTCCTCACTCGGCTCATCAGACCCCAAACGCGGCTGTTTTTTAATGCGGGAAGAGAGAGATAGAGAGAGCGAGAGACTTGACTCATTCAATGCCACGAGTGGACGGCCCGCGCGTACGCGTCGAAGCCCGGGAAGTAGCGCACGAGGCAGCACGCGAGGTCCGGGTCGCGCCAGAGCCCCCCCAGCCGGCCGTCCTCCTCGCGTATGCTGGTGCAGATGAGGGCGATCTGCTCGGTCTCGGTCTTGTTGTGCCAGCCCTGTGCCTTAGCCTGCTCGGCCTCGGTCTTGTTGTGCCAGCCCTGGGCCTTAGGCTGACCAGAAGGTGGGGCCTGCTTCTTGGCGGCGAGGCCAAAGGCGGGCCCCGGCGCGAGGTCGGTGTCCTCGGATTTGCGCTTGCGGCTGTCGAGGAAGGACGTGAACGAGGCCTGCTTCTCGCGCCACTCGTCGGCGAGCTGCAGGGCCTGCTGCAGGTCCCCGCCCATCAGGGCCACGCAGTCCTCGAGCGGGGTCTCGGGCCGGCGCAGGTGCAGCTTGGTCGCGATGTGCGTGCGCCGGTACCGGATGGCGTTCTCGCTCCGGCCCATGATCTGGCTGAGGTGCTGGTTGGTCATGTCGGCGTGCTGCATGAGCCGCTCGTCGTCGTCGGTGGTCCAGAGCTTGCCGTGGTTGCCTGCCATTCTGGGCGGTGCTCGCGTGCTGATTAAATGCCCGCCGGCGATGGCGCGCCCTTTTTTGGCCCCGCGGACCATTTAAGCCCCCCGCGCGCCGGGCCCGCAACGCATGGCTTTCCTGTTTGGCGGCGGGCGCAAGCCCGAGACGGACACGGTCAAGGACTACCAGCGCAAGGTCGCGTCCGGGGCCAGGGGCCTGCAGCGCGAGGCCGCACGCATGGACTCGCGCGAGGCCGTTCTGAGGCGCGAGCTCGACCGGTGCGTCAAGCAGGGCCAGATTGACGAGGCCAAAGGCAAGGCGACCGAGATGGTCCGGCTGCGCGCGCACCGCGACAAGCTGCGCCGGATGGGCGTGCACCTGCAGGGCCTGGGCCAGCAGCTGAGCGAGGTGCACAGCTCGGCCCGGATGCAGGAGATCATCGGGGCCACGGCGCGCATACTGCACACGCTCAACACGCGGGTCGACGCCGGCACGATGCAGCGCATGCTCGCGGACTACGAGCGGCAAACTTCATTGATCGCGACCAAGTCGGACATGGTCGGCGACGCGCTCGACACCATGTTCGAGGTCGACGGAGAGGACCAGGCCTCGTCCGAGACCGTCAGCCTGGTCCTTAAGGAGGCCGGGCTCGACCTCGCGGCGAGGCTCCACGACCCACCCTGTCCCGGGGGAGAGACGTCGGACGAGGGCCTGGTCGCGAGGCTCCAGGCGCTCCGGGGGGCCTAGTCCTCGTCGAAGGGCTCGGTGTCTTCGGACTTGTCATCCTCGTCGTCGCTCTTGGCTTCGTCGGGCTGGTCCTGCTCCAAGGGCTCGGTATCTTCGGACTCGCTCTCCTCCTCTTCGTGCTGGTCGTCCTCCTCCTCGTCGAGCGACTCCGTGAGATAATACTCCTCGTCCGCGTTAGGTCCCGCAAAGTGAAGACCGCCCCGGAAAATCCAAGCCGTCTGGACCTTAGCGAACAGCCTCATGACCTTCTTGACCTCCAAGACGTCAGGGTTCTTGGTCGAGGTCAAGCGCGTGCCGTATCCGAGCAGCTTCCAGTCACCAGACGACGGGAGAACAAGGTGGGCGTCGGCATCATACGTCAAAGACCTGTACATGGATCGGTGCTGCCGCTCGAATTTTTCCTCGGCCGAATACTGGTCAGTGATCAGGAGCACAATCTCGTTCTTATCACACACTTTCTTGAATTGGGCCAAGAGCCTGCATGTCGGGGTGGGGGCGTGCCCCGTCTCCTGATCGTGCAGCTTCTGGCAGTGCTTGCAGTAGCAGTAGCGCTTGTCACTCGTATCAGAATAAGTATTCATGCGGTTGAGGCAGAAATGAAGGCGCGTGATGCTGTACTGATCGTAGAAAATAGTCCACTTGAGTTTCTGGTTCTCCTCGACGACGAGCCTGATCTCTTCCTTCAGGAATGGGCCAAGCACATCGGCGTTGAGAACAGCAAGGCGCGAGAACTGCAAGAGGACCTCAGAGTCTTCTATCTTGCTGAACTTCGAGGAGGGCTGGACGGGCTTGGAGAGGGACATGCTCTGGCTGGATCTGGACGGGCTGGAGCGGGAATCCGACTTTTAAACTGGAGGAATGCCCGTCCCGTCAGTTGACTGCAGTCGCCTCGCGCCAAAATTCAAATTCCAGTTGACTGCAGCTTTGGGGTGTGCCCGTCCCGTCGAGTTTTAAATTCAAGTTGACTGCAGCTTTGGGGTGTGCCCGTCCCGTCGAGTTTTAAAATCAAGTTGACTGCAGCTTTGGGGTGTGCCCGTCCCGTCGAGTTTTAAAATCGGTTTTTCCCGCCAAAAAATGCAGAGCCTTCAGGCGCAGCCACGCACGAGCGAGAGAGACACGCCAGGGATGGAGCGCGTGGAGCTGCCCGCCGGCTGGGACGACGCGCCGAATCAGGAGAAGGCCGAGTTCTGCATCAAGTACATGCGCGCGCGACGGATCGACTACACGCTGCTTTGGTACCTCCAGGTCTGGGACACGGCTAAGCGGTGCCCCGCGCTGGACCCGCTGTTCGAGATGCTTACGGCTTTCCGCATCTCGAGGGCGGCGGGCATGTCGGCCCCGTTTCAGCGGCGAGTGACGGACGAGTTCGACGCGCTCGGGGTGCGGCCGGTGGCGCCAGACTGCGGCGTGTACTCGTACCGCAAGGACCCGTGCAAGGCCAAGGCCAGGCAGGCGGTGGAGGGCGGGCGCTGGCCGAGGATCCACCACCCCGTCATGTTCCAGATGCGCCCGGGGCTGTTCATGATGTTCCCCGGGTGGCAGGACGCGCTCATCGCCGTGCGGGCGCTGGTGTGCAAGGGGGGCGTGGACCTGGTCCCGACGACGCAGGCGGACCTGGCCGAGTTCCACGGGGCGCACCGCTGCGACCTGACCCAGCTGCTGTACGAGAACCAGCTGGGCGCGGGCCACCTGACGCGGCTGATCATGGACTGCGACTGCAAGCCCGGCGAGTTCCCGCAGTTCACGCGCCCCGAGCTGGAGGCGATGATGGAGGCCATCCCGAGGGAGTTCGGCCAGCTGCTGTTCCAGGAGCGGCTTGTGACCAAGGGGACCGTCCGCTGCCACTTCAAGCTCAAGTCCCGCCCCGACAAGGTGTCGTGCCACGTCGTGACCAACATCGTCGGGGTCTCGACGCAGGACCTGGCGGGGCTGTTCCACGCGCTGTTCAAGCGGCCGTTCGAGCCGTACCGGCGGACGTTTGTGGAGGTCACGCGGAACTGGGCGCACGTGCCGAAGAAGGGCTTCCCGTTCCAGTTGTTCGCGGACTTCGCGACGATGGGCGGGAACCACCAGTTCAGCACGCTGTATGTGGGCAAGAAGGGCAAGGAGGGCAGGCCCGACGAGAGCCCCCCGACCGTCACCAAGATCGTCGAGGTCAGCGACGGGGGCCGGAGGGTGGTCAAGACGGACACGCCCTGGCGGTACGACAAGGATTGCAATCTTCCCACAAGCACGCACTCTCTGGAACACTTGAGAGGGGCGTGCATCGGCTCGATCCTCTCGGAGATGATCTCCATCACCCTCCCGGAGAACTACTGCTACAACCCGCCGGTTGTGCAGTTGAAGGATAAAGACAAGAGTCACGAGACAGAGGGCCTGCCCGACGGGCCCCTCCGCAAGCGGCCCAAGAACTGCTCGCCGCTGGACGGCCCGCTTCAGCGCAAGGTGCCTGTGCACAGCATGTTTTTAATCCCTCCGTGAGGCTTGAACTCACGCGTACACCCCAAACGGTGGCAGGATAAAATTGGGTGGGGTGCGAAACCAAGCACCCTGGCCTCACCAGGCTCTCGTGACGAGCCGATGGTCAACCTGCCGCCGTGGGTGGTGTCAGCGGCCTCGTCCCTGGGCAAGCGGCTCTCCACCAACACGAGCATGCCCTCCCTGGATGCGCAGTTCAAGAGGCTGAGTGAGGTGCTCCCTGGGCTGGAGAGGAAGAACGTGATGCATGTGTCCCCTGGCGTCCTCCCGTGCAGCGTGGCGCTACTGTGCGGCAAGGTGGTCAGGCACTCGAGCAATGGCACATACGCCGTGATGGTGGAGGGCGAGGGCGAGCACAAGGGGGCGCTGTACATCCGATGCCTCTGCCGTCAGCCTCTGGGGGTTGCACACGATTACGAGAAGGCGCTGGTGGGGGTCCTGGCGGGCACCGAGGAGGAGAAGTACCCTTGGGCGAGGCTCACTCTGGAGGGGTACAAGAAGCTCGAGCACATGAAGAGGAAGTGAGGGGGCTGGGCGCTACTCCCTGACGACGGCCATGCAGGTGGGCTTGCCGTGCTCCGTTGCTCTGTCCCCCTCTTTATTGGTCAGTTGGTTAGGCTGGCTATGGCTCTGGTTAGGTAAGTGCGTGCCTGTATGTTGGTGGCGTGTGGATAGGCTTGCAATGCTCGTAGTGTGCTGGTATTTGCTTGTAGTTTATATGTTTATGTCTGTGTGCCCGTATCAGTGCCCGTATCAGTGCCGGTCTTATGTGTGTGTGCTGGAATATGCATGATAATTATCAGGTATGATCAGATTCTAGCATAAGGGTGGACTTACAGGGCGTGCAGTTTTAGGGTGGCTGCGTGGTACCCCTGGGGTGCACGCATGGGGCTGACTTATATACTCTCGCAGGGGCGTGCCTCCGGAGCCGGTCCCGACGCGCCATCCGACGTTCGAGCTTTTTTTTCGAGGCGCTGGGGCCGTGCAACCTGTCGACCTAGCAGCGGCCGGCCCCGCGCAAGCCCACGTTTCAATAAAGGCCACTCCCGGCACTGGTTGCTCACGGCTCGGCGCCGGCCTTTTTCCTGAGCGTCAGGCAGGCCGCCACGACGGCGCACAGGGTCAGCCCGTTGGTGGCCCAGAACACCGCGCGCGCGTGCTCGGCGGGCGGGAACGAGGCCAGCGCGAGGCAGAGCACGAGGGCCTTGACCTTGCTGCGCGGCGTGTGCAGGCCGACCTCCACAAGGCACGGCATCACCTGCTCGCGGAGCTGCGTCAGGGTCCAGCACGCCTGGTACAGCAGGTACACCATCAGGCAGCACACGCACGCCTGGTTGAACTCGTACCCCCAAGCGCCCTCCAGCATGACGTGCATGGCGTTGTCCTGGAACACGCACGCCGAGAAGAAGACCGAGAGCCTGAGGCAGCCCGAGAGGAACAGGAGCAGGAAGGCGTAGTGCGCGCTCCCGTGCATGGCCGGCGAGCAGTACTCGACGGACGCGTCCTTGTGCTCCTCCCGCTTGGCGTTGTACACCTGGATGGGCGCGTGCTGTATGCCGGCGTAGAAGGCGCACACGAAGAGCTGCAGCGCGCGCCACGCCACGCCCCACACGCCCCGGGCCTGCTCCTCCACGCTGCCGGACTGGGCTCGTCTGGCGATTTCGAGCACGTTATGCCCAGGTCCAGCGCTGCCAGCCTGCGACGAGATCGGCATCGTGAAGCCCACAGAGATCGAGACCACCGCGAAAATGAAGCACGCCACGGCCGTGCTCCGGCGCTGGGGCAGGGACTGGGCGCACACGCAGAAGGCCGGGACCAGCGCCAGCAGCCGCCCGCCGTCGCCGGTGCCCGCCAGCAGCCCTGCCAGGTGCAGCGAGAGGGAGAGAGAGAGGCCCGCGCTGAAGCCCAGCTGGAGCAGGCGGTTGCCCTGCGACACGAGCCGCCAGTTGAGCCCGCACGTCGCGCGCACGGTCCACGTCGAGAAGGCGATCCCGCACAGGAGCCCGAGGGACACGACCAGGACGGTGACCAGCCGGAACAGGGGCAGCTTCACGATGGCCAGCAGGAGGGGGAGGGATTTGCCGGAGAAGAGTTCTGAGGAGAGCTGGAGGAAGTCGAACACTATGTTCAAGTTGGGCATTTGTTTTCAGTCATGTTTCGTATTATATCTTGGGAGAGCTATGTCATAACAGTTCCTATACAGACTTAGAAGCGGGTATATAAGTGTTTAAAACCATAGTAAAGGCAGTTAGTATGCCAGTGTATACAATGAATATTGGGTTCTGGGCTTGGATGAGTCTTAGTCTTGCCACTTTCAGTGTTGGGGCAGCTGGTGTGCCTACTCCAGTGTTAAATAATTTGTTTGCATCTGTAGGGCAGTGGTGGACTTGTCCAAATACTTATTGTGCATCTCCTGGTCACAATTTTTATTGGGGGTATCCCAACATTGTTGATTCTCTCACTGCAGCTTGTGATCCATCACAAATTAATGGTTTACAAAACTTCATAAAGAACCAGGCTGGTGTTTATCAATGGAATGCATATTACTCAGTTAGTTATGCAGGTAATAAAGGGTTAACAACTTGTTCTGGAACTCAGTCGTTTGATTTATGTTACAACAATCTAACAACACCAAATTCATATTCAGGTTTCAACTATATTAGTGGTAGTTTCCCAAATCTGCCTAATTTCATCTTGACTGCTTCCAATAATACTGATGGAACTGGCTTTGTTAGTATCCCTGGTTTTAGCACTGCACTGAGTATACCAGTCAATCCCAGTGGACATTCACCCAACCCTGATTGGGTAAATGCTACGTTTCCTGTTTGGAATACCATGTCAGCACGTTGTTTCAGGTTTTCATTCACTATTCCGTCTACAGGTTATTTTATAAATGGACTGTTACTCAATCAATACTTGTGCACTGCTGGATATTATGCAATCAGTACAAGCACCTGCACTATATGTCCAATAGGCACCTACAATGATGGCACGTTAAGCACAGCGTGTTACACATGCCCTACAGGAACCAATATTGCTGCCACTGGTTCAGTGTCTGCCAGCGCGTGCAACAGCTGCGGCCCCTCTACCTATTGGACTGGGGCCACGTGCTCCAACTGTGCTGCCGGCTCGTACACTGACATCCCTGGGGCTACTGTGTGCTGGACCTGTCCTGCTGGGAAATATTCGGGAGGAGGAGCCAACTCGTGCACCAACTGCACTGCTGGCACCTACTCGAACACGACTGGCCTCGCTGCTGCTGCTGCATGTACGTCCTGCACCGCTGGCACCTACTCGGGGTTGACTGGCCAAACGGCATCCAATGTGTGCACCAACTGCACCGCCGGCACCTACTCGGCCACGGCTGGAATCACATCGGCCACGTCCTGCACCAGCTGCCCCGTTGGGACGTACTCTAACTCGACAGGGCTGAGCGCGGCCGGGGCGTGCACTTCCTGCCCAGCTGGAACGTATTCGCCAGGGGTTGGCCAGATCTCAGGGACTGTGTGTAGCACCTGCCCTGCAGGTACATACTCTGCCGCAGGGGCCAGCGCGTGCACCAACTGCTCTGCTGGCACCTACTCTGGTTTTCCCGGCCTCACGCTGCCCATGTACTGTACGGACTGCCCCGCCGGGACGTATTCTGGCATTCCAGGGCTGACGAGCGCGACGGCTTGTACGGCCTGTCCCGCTGGCACGTACTCGCAAACGTCGGGCCTCATCGCGGTCGGGTCGTGCACCAGCTGCCCCGCCGGGACGTATTCTGGCGGGGTCGGGCTCACGTCGGCCGGGGCGTGCACCAACTGCCCCCTCGGGACGTACTCTGGCGCTGCGGGCCTGACAGCGGCGACCTCGTGCACGACCTGCCCGAGCGGCACGCCTGTGTCGACCGGCCTGACCTCGGCCGCGGCGTGCACGACCTATTCCCTTGCGTGCAGTGCCGGCCAGTACAACAATGCAGGAGCGTGTGCGTCCTGTCCTGCTGGCACCTACGCGTCCATGGCGGGGCAGACGGCCTGCACTTTCTGCTCGCCCGGGACGTACTCGGGCGCCACGGGGCTGCAGGTGCCGTGCACGCCCTGCGCGACCAACACGTTCTCGCCGTACACAGGGGCCAGCGCGGCCGGGGTGTGCTCGCCCTGCCCGACGAACACGAGCAACCAGGGGCGCGCGGCGGGGTGCTGGCCGATTGCGGGCAACTACATCGCCTATTACGACACACTCTCAGCCGTGCGGATGCCGAGCCAGGCCATGACTTCAAACCCCATCACAATCGCTGGGGAGACCTTTACTGCGTATGCTTCCTCGAGCGCGTCTGGGAACGACCCTAAGTATGCGTTTGATTACGTCAAAAGCAGTGTCTCTTTGTCGGACGAGTGGATCTCGGGCAATGCAAATTATGCATTTACAGGTTATACCATCAACGGGGTTTGCTATGGAGTATACACTGGAGGCATAAGCACCATTGTGGACAATGTTGTCAGGAGCGGGGAATGGCTCCAGCTGACCACAAGCCTGCCGCATCAGCTGGGGTCTTACTCCATAATGGCAGACGGGAATGCTTGGCCCACGCGCGCCCCTATGGTTTTCACGGTCGAAGGGTCACAGGACGGCGTCAGCTGGACCATGATTGACGCGCAGACTGTCACGAGCACGTGGACACAGAACGCTGTCAACACGTTTTATACGTCTCTGTACCCGATGAACACGTTCACCAATTTCAGATTCAGCGTGCAGGCCAACGGCGTGTGCTACCCCGCAGCTGTGCCCTTGGCCATCGACGAGCTGAGCCTGTACCCCACCCAGCTCGCGCAGTGCTCGATGACGTGCCCCGGGGGGACCGTGCACTGCAACCTGGTCGGGACGCCCATCTGCTGCATGCCCGGCACGTTCTTCGTCGACGGGGTCTCGACGGCGTGCCAGACCTGCCCCGCGGGGTCCTTCAGCCCCAACGGGATGAACTCCCAGTGCACGGCCTGCCCCGCCGGGACCTTCTCGCCCTCGGTCGGGGCCCAGTCCTCGGGGAACTGCACGAACTGCACGCTGGGCACGTATGCTAGCGGGACGGGGCTCAGCTCGGCCATGGCGTGCTCCAACTGCTCGGCGGGCACGTACTCGGCGCAGTCCGGCCTGACCGCGGCGGGGGCGTGTGCTGCCTGCCCCGCCGGGACGTTCTCGACCGGCCTGGGGCTCACGGCGGCGGGCGGGTGCGCCAACTGCAGTGCGGGGGCTTATTCCGGTACGGCGGGCTTGAGCTCGGCGACTTCCTGTTCGGCCTGCCCGGCTGGGACGTACTCGCAAACGCCGGGCCTCATCGCGGCGGCGGCGTGCACCAACTGTCCCGCGGGCACGTACTCGATCAACGCCGGCCAGGCCTCGTCGGCCACGTGCGCGGCCTGCGCGGGCGGGACCTACTCTGCCTCGTCCGGCGCCAGCCTGCTCAGTGCTTGCGCATCCTGCCCGGCCAACAGCAACTCACTCGCGGGGGCGGGGCAGTGCACGGCGAATGTCGGGTACTATGCCACGTCAGTTTATGCCCCGTTAATGTTTTATACAGCAAACGCTTCCAATATCCCTGTGCCTTCTGGAGCCACCGGTATAGCTGTAAACATGGATTTACAGAATGTATACAAATTACCCAGTGGCTTGAATACCATTTCTATACAGACAGCTCCTGGGATGATTCGTGTTTTCAACCCGTCTGTCTCATTCAATTTATCCTCCAATATTACAGCACTTCCAAGACTCTTTGGTTCTGACGGAACTGTCAAAAACCCAATTTTATGGTTTCCCATGAATAGTACGAATTGTATAACTGATATTGCATCTGGAAAAAGTGCTACAATTCAGACACAGTTTGGTTTTAGTATAGTTCCTTCGTGTGTCTCACCATTTTCATATTGGGATCTTACCAGACCCCTCTATGCTTTGAAAGAAAACATGTTCGTTTTAGGTGGGGTTGGATATACCTTTTCCAATTTTTCTCAAATTGAGAAAATTCAAATTTCTTCTGGGGTGTCAATGTGTGTATGGGTTGCAACTGGCCCTCATACGTATGCAACATCAGGACCAACATTCATGTCTTCTCTCTCGTTTACAGGCAGTACATTTTTGTCAGGAGTTTTATGGGGGATGAACGTTTTTGGCTATTTTGTCCAGATACCTTCACAAATTTATTATTTACCCACTCCAATGCTCAGAGACGGGTCTTGGCATCATTATGTACTGACATTCTTACCTAATGGGAACATGTCATTTTGGATAGATGGAATACAGCAGCCTATCTACATATCTTCAAACTCGGGGGCTACTTCTTTGTACATATTAACATCAGGGTTTGGGGTGGATACAAGTAATAATTATTTCGCAGGAATCAATTATGCCCCTTCATTTGCATATTCATCTGGAGCTGATGGAGGAATGTCTGATTTACGTGTGTACTCATATGCTTTGTCAATAACAGACATTCAGACAATATTCACTGGACGTGTGGATTTTTTACAGTCTGTAACTGGATTCGGATCATGTTCAGCCTCTTGCAGCGCCTTCCAGACCCTGCACTGCCTCTCGAACGGCACTGGTGTCTGCTGCGGTGGGGGCCAGTACTTTGTGGAAGGTGCCAGTAGTGCCTGCCAAGCCTGTTCCGCCGGGACCAACTCGGACGGCTCTGGCAGCACGTGCATCGCCTGCGCGGTCGGGACGTACGTGCAGGGCCTGCAGTGCCTGAACTGCACGGCGGGCACGTACGGCTCGGCGGTCGGGGTGTCGGCGTGTACAGCCTGCGTCGCCGGGACGTACGGCACAGGGATTGGCATGACCAACGCGAGCGCCTGCGGGAACTGCACGACCGGCACCTATTCCACTGGCCAAGGGATGGCAGCGGTCGGGGCGTGCAAGCCGTGCCAGGCCGGCTCGTACTCTGGCGTGCCCGGCCTGACCTCCTCCGGGCTTTGCGCGAACTGCACGGCCGGGACCTACTCTGCCAGCGTGGGGGTGGTGTCGTCGAGCGGGTGCGGCCTGTGCATCGCCGGGACGTTCTCGACCGGGTATGGCATCCCCGCCTCGGTCGTGTGCTCCAGCTGCTGGGCCGGGTCGTACTCGACCGGCTCTGGGATGCCCGCGAGCGTGACCTGCGCCAGCTGCTGGGCCGGGACGTTCTCGACCGGATCTGGGATGCCGACGTCGGTCATATGCACCAATTGTATCAGCGGGACGTTCTCGACGGGTCTGGGGATGCCAGCGAGTGTGGCGTGCACCAACTGTTCGGCCGGAACGTACTCGTCGGGGTCCGGGATGCCTGCTGCCGGGGCGTGCGCCAACTGTTGGGCCGGGACGTTCTCTACCGGCGTGGGCGTGCCTGCCAGCGCGGCCTGCCTCAACTGTGGGGCTGGCACGTACTCGACCGGGCTGGGGATACCGGCCAGCGTGGGGTGCGCCAACTGTTGGGCCGGGACGTTCTCGTCCGGGTCCGGGATGCCTGCCAGCGTGGCCTGTTCCAACTGTTCTGCTGGGGCGTACTCGACGGGCCTGGGCATGCCCAACAGCATTATCTGCACTGCCTGTGGTGCTGGGATGTACTCGACCGGCTTGGGCATACCGGCCAGCGTGGCGTGCACCAACTGCTGGGCGGGCACGTTCTCGTCCGGGTCAGGGATGCCTGCGAGCGTGGCCTGCACCAACTGTGCTGCCGGGACGTTCTCGACCGGTTTGGGCATGCCGAACAGCATTGTCTGCACGAGCTGTGTGGCCGGGACGTTCTCGACCGGCTCGGGCATACCTGCCAGTGTGTCGTGCGCCAACTGTGGGGCAGGCGCGTACTCGACCGGGCTGGGCATGTCCAGCAACGCGACGTGCGCCGGCTGCTGGCCCGGCTCGTTCTCGACCGGCTCTGGGATGCCTGCCAGCGTGACTTGCACCAGCTGCAGGGCCGGGTCGTTCTCGACCGGGTCCGGCATACCGGCCAGCGTGGCCTGCATTAGCTGTGCCTCCGGGACGTTCTCGACTGGCTCCGGGATGCCTGCGAGCGTGGCCTGCACCAGCTGCTGGGCCGGGACGTTCTCGACCGGGTCTGGCATACCGGCCAGTGTGTCGTGCACCAACTGCTGGGCCGGCGCGTACTCGACCGGTCTGGGCATGCCGGCCAACACGACGTGCGCCACTTGCAGGGCCGGGACGTACTCGACGGTCTCTGGCATGCCGGTCTCCGACACGTGCTTCAGTTGTGTGGCTGGGACGTTCTCGACTGGCTCGGGTATACCTGCAAGTGTGTCGTGCGCCAACTGCTGGGCGGGCACCTTCTCGACCGGGCTGGGCATGGCTACCAACGCGACGTGCGCCAACTGCAGGGCCGGGACGTACTCGACGGTCTCTGGCATGCCCGTATCCGACACGTGCTCCAGCTGTGTGGCCGGGACGTTCTCGACCGGCTCCGGCATGCCGGCAAGTGTGTCGTGCGCCAACTGCGGGGCGGGCGCGTACTCGACCGGGCTCGGCATGCCCAGCAACTCCACATGCGCCAGCTGCCGGGCCGGGACGTTTTCGAGCGGGACGGGCATCCCCATATCCGACACGTGCTCCAACTGTGTGGCCGGGGCCTACGCGACCGTCTCCGGGATGACGTCCTCGGCCACGTGCTCGCAGTGCTGGGCCGGGACCTTCTCGACCGGCTCCGGGATGCCCTCGTCCGTGGCGTGCACCGCCTGCGTGGCCGGGACCTTCTTGACCGGGCTGGGCGCGCCCGCGGCGGCGTCGTGCCAGGCTTGCATCGCCGGCACCTACTCCGGGGTCGTGCAGGCCACCAACAGCAGCGTGTGCACCAACTGCTCGGCGGGCTCGTACTCGGCCACGACCGGCGCGAGCCAGGCCTCGGCGTGCACGGCCTGTCCCCTGGTGACGTACTCGAACCAGCCCGGCGGGGCCTCGCTGCAGAGCTGCCTGCCGTGCGCGACCGGGTTCTACACGGCGTCCACCGGCTCGACGGCGTGCGCGGGCTGCGGGGCCGGCTCGTACTCGACCAACGGGTCCAACTGCTTCCCCTGCCCCGCGCACTCGTTCACGCCTGCCGGGATCAGCAACGCGACGTCGCTCAAGCAGTGCCTGTGCGTGGCGGGCTACGTCGGGGACGTGAGCCTGGCCGGGTGCGTGGCGTGCCCGATCAACTACTACTGTGCGGGCGGGGCGGCCAACCTCTCGGCGGCGTGCCCGGCCGGGACCTTCACGCTGGGCGGGGCCGGCCTGGTCAGCCAGTGCGTGTGCACGGCCAACGCAGTGGCGAACGTGAGCGGGTGCGGGTGCGTGCCCGGCTACGTGCAGGTGACGAACGCGAGCAACCTCGGGGGCTGGCAGTGCAACCCCTGCCCCGCCAACTCGTACTGCCTGTACGGGGGCCAGACGGCGTGCCCCACGAACTCGACGTCGCCCGCGCTGAGCCAGGGGGTCTCGCAGTGCGCGTGCAACGCCGGCTACGCCTTCGCGTCGGGCGTGTGCGTCGGGTGCCCGGTCGGGACCTACTCGCTGGGCGGGGCGCTGGCGTGCACGGCCTGCCCCGCCAACTCGAACACGTCGGGCTTGGCGGCCGGCTCGCAGAGTCTGTGCCTGTGCGTGGCGGGCTACGTCGGGCCGCCCGGGGGCCCGTGCCCGCAGTGCGCGCCCAACTGGTACTGCCCCGGGGCCGCGGCCAACCTCTCGGTGCTGTGCCCGCTGGGCCAGTACTCGCTCGCCGGGGCCAGCGCGGCCGGGCAGTGCGGGTGCCCCGCGAGCGCGTCGCTCCTGCCGCCGCCGAGCAACTGCACGTGCAACGCCGGCTACCAGAAGGCGGCCAACGCGAGCAGCCTCGGGGGCTGGCAGTGCAACCCCTGCCCGCCCGGGTCCTACTGCTCGCTCGGGGTGTACACGGCGTGCCCCGCGTCGTCGACCTCGCCGGCGCTGAGCCAGAGCCTCTCGCAGTGCGTGTGCAACGCCGGGTACTTCTGGAACGCGACGCTCTCGGCGTGCCCGCTGTGCCCGTACAACAGCTACTGCCTGGCCGGGATGCTCGCGGCGTGCCCCTCCAACACGACGAGCGTGCAGGGCTCGAGGCTGCAGACGGACTGCCAGTGCGTGGCGGGCTTCCAGTGCATCGTGACGCAGGACTACCAGGTGCAGCTGGTGTTTGTGACGGACCTGGCCACGTACGCCTCGGTGGCGGCGAGCGTGCGCGCGCAGCTGGCGGCGGCGGCGGGCGTGCCCGTGTCGGCCGTGATCGTCAACACGACGGTGCAGTCGGGCGCGCGCCGGCTGCTCGAGGTGCGCGGCTACGTGCCCGTGCCGGCGTGGTACGAGCATGACCTGGCGCCGGTGTGATGCAAGACCGGGTATTAAAGCGCGCGACCTGCGAGCCGCCCGAACATGGATCCGATCGTGATCAAGGACGAGCCCGACGCGCCCAGGCCGCTCGAGGCGCGCGTCCGCCTGCTGGAGGCCGGGGCGCGGGCGGCGCGGGCCGAGCGCGCGTCGGTGCGGGCCGAGCTGGCCGAGCTGCGGGCCTCGCTGGAAGGGGTCGTGCAGCTGCTGGAGGTGGCGCTGGCCCCCAGTCCCAAGCGGCCGAGGCTGGCGTGACCTCAGGCCTCGATGAGCCCGACCGGCAGGCGCGGGGGGTCCAGCGCGCCCACGACGGCGCTGCTGGCGAGGGCGCGCACGAGCTCGGCCTGGGGCACGGTCCAGCCCACGCCCTCGAGGCTGCCGCCGGAGGACTTGACGTCGAGGGCGAGCCCCTGGCCCACGCACTCGACCCGCCCCGTGCCCATCGCGGCGGGGAAGCGCGCGGTCCTGCAGAGCATGACGAGGCCGTCGAAGATGTCGCGGGCGCCCACGACGAGCTCGAAGGCCCGCACGTCGGCGCCCATGAGCCTCAGGTTAATACTCAACTGTCTGCATGAATATCCAGCGGCCTCGAAGCTCAGGGTCGGGGAAGAGCCGGAGCGGGACGGTGAAGGTGACCTCGCGCCCGTCCACGACGAGCGGCCTCCACCAGAGGCGCCCCCCAGCGATCTGTCGCCGGGCGCTCGCATCATCCGGAGGGGCAGGGCCTGCACGCTGACGGGCGCGAGGCTATCCATGCCATCGTAGGCGTACACGGACACGACTACGCGGTCGAGGTAGAAGGACGCGCCCGAGCTGCCGTTTACCTCGCGCTCCAGCAGCTCGGTGGCGAGGCGCATGTCGTTGTGGACCTGCTCCTGGCGCTCGGCCTCGGACTCCCGCTCCATGTGGCTCACGAAGGCGGCGCGCAGGTGCTGGGGGATGGACTGCGGGGTCATGCGGGCCTCGACCCCCGCGCGGCAGTTTGGGCAGCGCATGCCGTTCTTGGCGAAGTGGTAGAGCACGGCCACGGCGCTGAAGCTGTGCCCGCACGGGAGGGTGGCCTTGCGCAGTTCCCGCCCCGCGTGGGTCGCGACCGGGCTGGGGTTGGCGTCGGCGGGCAGGAAGTCCAGGCGGGCCTCGGCGATGGGCTCGAGGGTGATGCCGCACTCCTCGCCCTCGGACGGCTTGGACAGGGCGATCTCGATCAGGCCCTTGTCGCGGGCGTAGTCGAGGGAGCGTGCGAGGATGCGCCTGGGCTTCTTGGTCTTGGGCGGGGGGGCTTCGGGCATGCGGCTGTGCTGCGCGGGGCTGGCGCGGCCTTTTATGCGCGAACGAGCCCCGTTTTTTTTCCCGGTTTGAAGGCGTGCTGGGTTCTGGTTCAAACCCGTGCTGGCCGGTCCGGGCCTATTTAAAACTGGCCCATCCGTGCGAGCCGTACCCATGAGCCGCGGGATGGACCCCTGCCGGCTCCTGATCCTGCTCGACTGCGCGGCCGAGCTCGTGGTGTTTGCGTGCTTCTTCTGGGCCTACGAGGTCCCGCGCCAGAACATGATCTCGGACACGCTGTTCGCGCTGCCCGAGTACACGATCGTGCTCACGATGTTCCTGGCGTTCCGTGTGCTGTTCGGGGCCATGTACCTCTACACGCGGTGGCGCGCGGAGGCCCACGCCGAGGACGGCGCACGCCTGAGGAACAGCATCCTCGCGACCTCGGTCGGGTTCGCCCTGGCCCTCTTCGGGTGGGCGTGGCTGTGCGCGCACACGGACGACCCAAACCACCTGTCCGGGGTGGGCGTCTTCGCGGCGGGCTCGTTCGTCTACTCCCTGGGGCTGGTGCGGGTCGCGCGCCTCTCGGACGCGCATTTGAGGCTGGACACCCTGTACTTTGCGCTGGACCGCGCCCTGATCCTCGTCACGGTGGCCCTGGCCTGCACGTTTGTGGGCATGTGGGCCGCCGGCCAGAGCGCGACCTACATCGTGGAGCACGTGACCTACGCGGCCGACCTCGTGTTCTGGATGGCCTTCTTCGCCTTCCACTGGGTCGGCCCGGGGAACCGCCTGCCGCGCGCGACCTTCCACCTGCCACACCAGTGCCAGCCCCTGCTGCCGCTGGTGGACTCGAGGCCGGGATAGGAATGGTATAAAGGCCTGTTATGACGAGGGGAGAGAGAGACATGCTGTGGGTGTTGGCTCTGAATTTGCTCGCGTGGGTGGAGGGCACGCCAGCCCCAACATTGAATAATCTAGTGACTGGCGCGCCCCATCCGACCTCAGGCAGTTTCTACATGTACAGCATGCGCGTGGCTTCAGCCTTGACGCACGATCAATTCATATATCAACTATTCTCGGCTGACGAACGGAATCAAAACTATTTCAAAACTTATCTTGTGAAAACCCAGCAATACTTTGACTCACCACCACAGTACTGTACGGATCTATGGGGGCCGCTCCTGTTATATCTTGACGCTCAAGAATACACTATCACAGACGATCCAGGCGCGATAAAGAACAAAGTACCAGGATACTTACCCATCCATACCATTCGAAAATGTGTGCAAGCATCTGCGTGTAAAGGATGTAACTTTGAGGAAACTACAGGATTTTCATATATTTCCTTTGTAATAACAAGTGACGACAAAGCAAGGACCATTGTCTCTTATGGGGTTTGTCGAGGCTGGATTCAAGTAGACTGTGCTACGCTGACAACATGCAATAACGGGGAGTTTGCCACAAACTACCGCACAGTGGATCCTGGCACATCATTCACAATTTACGCAATACAGTGTCTGCCATGCTTGCCTGGCACGTGGAACACATGCAGGACCTCGAGTACACAGTGCAGCTGGTGAGTTATACATGACATTAGCCGGATGGTTTTTTGGACACTGATCTACATGTTTGACACAGGCAAATACCTGCCAATCCTGGTGATTTTAACTTTGGTGGAAACGTCTACTCAATGGCAGGAGGCCTAGGTGGGTTCAAGCGCCACTTGGAAATCCCAGGCAGTGGAAGGAACTAACACATCTTGTTTGCAGTCAATCAATGTTTCCAGTGTCAATACGCAGTGGGGACATACAACTACCCTGACACAAACATGTTTACTGAGGTAACTCGTGATGTTTTCCAACTTGAATGCTTGCACTGCTGGTCGCTGACAGAGATCCTGCTGGCAGATCACGTTGAATGAGCAGTACATGTGCCCAGGGGGGGCCCAACCGCCTACGCCTTGCAAACAAGGGTTCATCGCCAGCCAAGATTTCAGTGAGTGTGTATGTCCCAATGGGCAGGTTGATAACGGGAACGGGGGCTGTAGGGACTGTTCACCGGGTAATTATTGCATAGGAGGCCAGGAAAACCCATGCCCAAACCACTATTATCAGAACCTTGCAGCTGCCACGTCCTGCATGGCGTGTGCCATCAATGACGTTGCTGTGGTAGCGTGCTCGTCGAACCAGCAGGTCAAATACTGTCACCAAATCGATCCGAGCTCGCAGAACCAAATCCTTACCAACAACTGTGTGTCATGCTCGATATGCACTACTGAGTTTTACTATAAGACGCTGAACCCCCATTACTCTTTTTTTACTGTCGACCAACTCGTTTCAATGTCCTCAGATGTCACGTTTTGCTACAAGCCCTACGTAGGTTTCTGATGGACATCCTGGACTCTGGCCTGGTCTGGATTCTGGCTGGATGCTGGCCTGGTCTGGATTCTGGCTGGATGCTGGCCTGGTCTGGATTCTGGCTGGACTCTGGCCTGGTCTGGACTCTGGCTGGATGCTGGCCTGGTCTGGACTCGTTGACTGCAGGTTCGAGTTGACTGCAGGTTCGAGTTGACTGCAGGTTCGTGCACAGATTCCTGAAGAGCCACGCCTCTTCGCGAAGGGTCACGTTTAAAACCAGTTGACTGCAGTTTCGTCGACCATGTCACGAAGGGGCGCGTCTCTTCGCAAAAGGGCGTGTTGTAAAACAGTTGACTGCAGTTTCGTCGACCAACCTATTTTAAAACCAGTTGACTGCAGGGGCCGGGCGTGACCTAGTGTAATAAATGTACACAATTACACATCTCTACACTGTACACACAACGGATTTAAAAGTAAGTCGTACTAATCGAATTCGAAACCAAACACCAACCCTGCAACATGGAGCGTACACAGTCCGTCGCCTGCATCCCGAAGCCTGTCGAACATGAGGGCGTCGACCTTATGTGCCATGAAGAGATAACCATCCACGAGATGCAAGAGCAGTTCGAGAAGGCGAGGAAGACCGTCAGTGCCATGGCGACGGAGGACGACACTTGCCGCCCTGGCTCGCGCCCTGGCTCGCCCGACCTCCTTGATGCGGTCGAGACTTTCACGCCGACGACCTCGCCTGTCTACGGGGTCGAGTGGAAGAAGAAACCCGACTCGCCCGTGGAAGCATGCACGCCCTCGGACGTTCTCCCCGATTTCAAGCCCAAGGTCATGATCAAGTCCGACGGATCGTGGAAGCAGATCTCGCTCGAAACCTCGATGCAAACGCCAAGCCTTCCTACCGACGTCAAGGTCATGAAGGGAGCCAAGGCCCTCCTCGGGCTTGGGGGCAAGGAATGGTCTCGTCCCTGCCCCAAGCGCTCTGGCTACCACCCGTACAAGGGGCCGGCGTCGCCCCAGAAGGTCAAGCCGTCCAAGACCGAAGCCGAAGACCGAGTTGACGACATGAAGCAGGACTTGTTCCCCGAGGACATCAATCAGGATTTGAAGGAGTCCAGATTGGTTATCAAGGCCCAGATCGATAAATACACGGACAAAAACGTCCAGAGCTTGCACGACATCAAGGCCGACATCGATGCTGTCTGGGCTACGGAACCTAGCGACAAGGCCAAGCTTCTGGAGCTGTACAATTCTTCCAACACCAGCCTGCATCAGATCCGCTACGTGTTCGAGCGCCACGGGGCCGACATCAAGCGCGTCCATGCCTACGGGTGGAGCTCCATCCTTCCGTTGGAGGACGAGCAGTGTCTGGCCCTGGACAGCAAGTCTACTGACGTGCCGACGTTTCGCAAGACCTTCGATGAGCGCTACGAGCAGTATCATCTCATGTACAAGGCATCGCAGGCCTATCAGGGCAAGTACAAGGACTATAAGACTCACAAGACTGTCACGAAGCTCGAGTTCGAGGACTACCACGACCTGTTCGACTTCCAGTTGAATGGCAAGCCTGTATTTCCTGTCTACGAGTACGACCTCCCGAAAACCAAGACACCTGACTACGAAAGCAATGCCAAGGCCACGATGGAAGTTTTTGGTGCCATGACCCGTCGCACGAACGCTACCCTCCTGACTGATTTCAAGGCCAAGACCGTCGTGAATGGCTTCGAGATGACGTACCCGATGCTGTCCACCTACCAGGGTTGGGTGGCCGAGCTCCCTAACAAAGACACCGAATACGGGAAGACGATGCACAAGTGGGCGGAGATGTCCTATCAGGACCTTGCGCGCCAGTACTTTCTCCATAAGAGCATGGTGTCGGTCGTGGAGGCCAAGCTCCTTCAGTTCGCAGCGAAGGGCCTCTGAGCCCCACGCGCACATGGCTTGAAAAAAAGCGTTCGGACGCGCACCTGGCTTGAAAAACAAGCGTTCGGGTCGGACACGAATGAATCCCGATTTACTCGAATGTGTCTCGATCGCGCCCGGCTAGTATAGGATGCTTTGCGCATGCCGCTTTGGGCGCGGCGGGGGTTCCTCGCGCGGTTTCGTGATCATCTCGATCATGTCGTTTAGAAAGTCGTAGACCGGGTCGAACGCGTGCTGAAACATGTTGGCCATGAAATCCTGCTCCGAAAACGCCCCGTCCTGAGCCCCCTCGGCCCCCTGCTGGATCAGCGGGTCCCACGTCACGTTGGCGCCCGTGATGTTCCGGCTGTGCAGTTTTTCGAGTAGCCGGGCGTGCTTGGCGGCCGTCAGGTCCTGGATGTAGAGGGTCGAGTGCGAGGGCGAGTGGTGCAGGAAGAACCCGTGCCCCGGGGGAGCGTGCGGCTTGTACGGGAAGGTCACGAGGCCCTGGGTCATGGTCGCGAGCAGCAGGCCTGAGAGAGCGGTCGTTTTCATCCTGGGCTTAGGCCGCGCCCCGCCCGTTAATATACTCCCCGATCCAAGAAATTAAAAAGCGGGCGCGTACCTGTATATAATGCGCCCCCGGCCTCCCAGCGAGACGATGCGCGAGCTCTTTGCCGTGGCCCTGGCCTCGTCCATCCTAGTCTTCGGTGCCGCGGGCCTGCTCGTGCACTGCGTGGTGTGCCTGGTCGAGCGCTCGGCGTCGGTCATCAAGCGGTACACGGCCAAGCAGGTGCTGGTCTCCGGCGTGGCCCTCGCGGTCGGGTCGCTAGCGGGCGCGGCCCAGGCCCTGCTCCGCGCGCTGGCCTCGCTGCTGCGCTGGTGGCTCCTGTTCGCGGCCGTGTTTGCGATGCTGGGCGCGCTGAACGTGACGTACAACGAGTACCCCGCCGTGTGGCTCGCGGCCGTGGACTACTACAACGCGCTCCTGGGCCCGCTGATCCACCAGACGGTGGTGGTGCCGATGCAGGTGGCGGATCTGCTCCTGCGCGCCCTCCTGCCGATCTGGAACAGCGTCTTCTGGTTCCTCAAGGCCCTGGGGGCGCAGGGCCTGCTCCCGATCCTGATCGAGGAGATCGAGACCGTGATGCAGATGGCCCGGGCGCTGGCGGACTCGGTGACGCACCTGAGCGTGGCCCTGTTCGGCTTCGTGGACGGCTTCACGTGCACGGGCGCGGCCTGCCTGTACCCCGAGGCCGGCGTGCTGGACGTGCTGTCGAGCCTGGCCTCCCTGCGCGAGTTCGTGGCGCTGGGGCTGGTCCTGGGCCGGAACCTGTGCGGGGTGCTGACGGCCCCGCTGGACGTCGTGCTCTACCCCCTGCTGGACCTGAACCTGGCGGAGGGCCTGCACAGCCTGGCCAACGCCGTGCTGCAGCTGTTCCTCGTGGTGCCGCGCGCGACGTACGAGCGGTGCGCGATGTCGGGCGGGTCCGGGTTCGAGACGATGCTGTGCACGCCGGACCTGGCCCCCGTCTTCAACTTCCTGGTGGCCGGCATCGGGAGCCTAGGGCTGGCGGTGGACAACTGGATCAACGTCGCGTTCCTGGTCGTGCAGCAGGCCGTGACCGGGCAGGGGGGGCCCGGCTGCAACGCGGGCTACGGGGGCACGATCCCGAACCTGGTGGCCAACCTCTCCGTGTTCCCCAACGGCTCGCGCGTGGTCGGCCTGGGCGAGTGGATGTACGCGGTGACGGACGGGGTCACGGCCATCTACGCCGGCGCGAGCGACCTCGACGTGCGGGTCCAGCGGTGGCCCTTCCCTGTGGACCCCGCGCTGGGGTTCGCGGCCGTGACGTACGCGAGCGTGCACGACGCCGACGTGAGCGCGGTGTCGGAGGGCGTGACGACGGGCTCGATGCAGACGACGGCCATGCTCGGGTGCAACTGCTCGGACACGGCGGGGGGCGGGGTCGAGATCCTGTGCAGCATCCTGCCGTTCACCGGGCTGCCGTCCGGGGCCCAGAGCTCGGCTTACCTCCTGCAGGTCCTGTTCCCCGACACGGACACGCCCGGGTACCTGGCGTGCGCGGGCCTGGACATCTACGTCAAGTCGGTCCGGTTCCCCTTCACGCGGTACACCCAGCCCGGGGCCGGGGCCGCGACGGTGGGCTCGTCGACGGTGTCGCTGGCCTCGACCGACTGCATCTCGCGGGGCACGTGCCGGGAGGTGGACGCGACGGTGTGGGTCGTACCCCGGTGCGGGCAGGACGCGAGTCTCCTGGACCCGAGGGCGTGCATGCCCACGGCGGCGTGCTTCCCCTTCTGCATGGCCGCGAGGGCGAGCGGGAGCGCGGGGGACAACCTGGTGCTGGCCGGGGCCCTGCGCTGGCGGTCCGGCCTGACCCTGCTGGCGCGGGACTGCGGGCTGGCGGCGACCCTGCCCGACCTGGTCCAGCCTTCCATGGGGAGCTCCGGGACGGTGACGCGCGTGGACGGGGGCGGGGACACGCTGCTCGGGGCCAGCGGGCTGGGCGCGTCGGTGTACGCGTCGCCGCCCGCCGGGGTCGAGTGCCAGCCGGCCCAGCGCGTGACGAGCGTCGTGAACAAGCCCCAGCGGGTGTCGGGGAACGTGCTGTCGGCGGGCCAGCCCTTTGTGATCGTCGGGGACGCGCTGCTGACGGAGCGGCCGCTCGGGGGCGGGATATCCACGGTGCTGGTGGAGCGGCTGGGCGGGGACGAGACCGGGGTCTTCAGCCTCGAGGCGACGGGCCAGGGCCTGCCCGCCGAGCCGCGCGTGGCCGTGCCGTCCGAGGAGGCGGCCTACACGGGCGGCGACCGGCTGCTCCTGCCCTATGCGTACGGCACGACCCACCCCGTGGCGGTGGCCTCGCGGGACCGGGTCTTCTACGTGAGCAACCCGACGCTGGACGCGTTCGGGGCCTACTTCGAGGCGTGCGCGCGCGGGGACGGCGAGGGGTCGCTGGCCAAGTTCGGGCTGCTGTTCGAGACGAGCTACGCGCCGATCCGGGTGTACCAGGTGGACGCGTACCGGCGGTGCCCGTCGGGCTCGTGCGGGCCCGGGCTGGTGAGCTACGCGACGCTCCCGAGCTTCGCGCAGAACTTCACGAAGCAGTGCGACCAGACGTTCAACACGCGCGTGCTGGCGCTGGAGTACCTGAACGAGGACAACATCGCGGTGACGCTGGAGGTCTCGACGTCGCGGTCCTGGCGGGCGGCGACGCAGGACTTTGGCGGCAACCGTACGACGACGCGCACGGTGTGGCTCAACCCCCCGACGATGCGGGTGCAGGACACGATCTTCCAGACGACGCTCCCGAGCTCGACGTTCACGACGCTGTGCCCCGCCCAGCAGCGCCTGCCCCGGCTGGGCAGCTTCGCGACGGAGCTGGTGACGGCGGGCGTGTTCCTGGCGCGGGCGGTGCTCTTCGGGGTCGTGTACACGCCGGCGATGGTCCCGATCTGGGCCCGGGGCTCGGCGTGCCCCGCGCCCGGGGGCGGGTCCCTGTACCACTCGGTCTTGACGAGCTGCGGGTCCGGCCTGTACTCGCTCGACGACTTCTTCGACAGCCTCGACGACGCCTCGGCGCTCTTCTGGCACAGCCTGACCCTGCTCGGCCAGCTGGTGGACCCGGTGTCGGGCGAGGGCGCGTCGCCGCTCGCGGACGTGCTGCAGGGGATGGAGGCGGTCGGGGTCGCCACCGTGGACCTCTGGACGGCGCGGGCGTCGGTCATGACGCTGGCGAACCTGCCCGTGCGGGAGGAGCTGGCGGGGGCGTGGGGCGTGCTCCAGACGGGGACGCCCCACCTGCAGGGCGGGTTCCACGCGGGCCAGGCGCTCTCGGCGTGGTGCCGCTACACGTACAAGCGGGTGGCCGGCGTGACGCTCAAGCTGGTGAAGCGGGGCCTGAGCCGGGCCGGCATCACGGTGGGCGCGGCCTGGGCCATCCTGTGGGCCGAGCTGTACGACGGGCGGGCGGACTTCTCGGCGACGGTCACGGCCCGGGCCGAGATGGGGTGCGGGGGCCTGCGGCTCATGCTGGGGCTGGGCAACCCGTGGTCGGACCTGATCTACTACCAGTGCGAGGGCGCGGCCAAGCTGGTGGACGACTTCATGGGGCTGGGCCTGACCCTGTTCGTGGAGGTGCCGATGGTCAAGTGCGTGTGCAAGGACACGAGCGGGCAGAACCTCCTGACCTTTGTGCAGAACACGTGCGCGGACAAGGTGCCGGCCACGCTCCTGCCCACGCTCTACATGGTGACGGCCCAGGCGCGGGGCCTGTACAACCTCGACGGCCTGGCCTGCAGCGGCGTGCTCACGTCCACCAAGGCGACCATCAGCTCGGCCCTGGACCCGTGGTTCCAGTCCCAGTACAGCGCGCTGGACGCTCTGTCGGGGGCGATCGACTACGCGCTGTTCGCGTTCGAGTCCGACGCCGGCCAGTGCACGGACTTTGCGCACGACCCGCACGTGGTGGTGATCGTGCCCAACCCGCCCGAGTACTTCCACCAGTGCGCCAAGACGTCGCGGTGCAAGACCGTGTGCGCGGACGAATGGGCGACGTTCGCGTCGGCCCAGCAGCCCCCGATTCCCTCGGCCAACCTGCCCATCACGGTCAACAGCCTGTTCTTCCCGGGGCAGGTGGACCCCGCGCTGCAGCTGGCCAACGCGACGGCCGGGCTCCAGTTCGACGCGCCCGGGTACTGCCTGTCGCGCCCCGCGGGCGATCCGCCGGACCTGGCGCTGGCGGTGGCCGAGGTGGCGGGCGCGGACGTCAAGGTGCGGTTCTGGTGCGTGCCGCTCATGCCCAGCTCCAGCCTGTACCTGAGCGCACAGGCGGGCTACGGGGTCCAGGGCCTGCCCGGGGACGTGATCCAGACGTCGTTTGGCGCGCCCGGCTGGCTCGCGATCCTCCTGCAGGTGGCCGGGGAGCAGCTGGCGGCCTGGGTGGACGCGGACGGCCTGCACCTGCCGCCCTCGGTCTTGCCCAACATGCCGCCTGGCCAGAACTACATGGGCGTCATGGACCTCTGGTGCGCATGCTCGCTCGCTTTTCTCGCTTGGGTGCTTGACGGGGCTGACACGCGCGCGCAGGACCTTCAACGGCGCGATCCTGCTGCACGTGGTGACGCGCCGGCTGTCCGGCACCACGACGGTCCTGTCGACGGCCGGGACGGTCTCGCTGGTGTTCGTTCCGCCCAACGGCACGGCCTGGCGGTCGAGCACGGTGGACCTGACGGCGGTCGTGAACCGCGAGTACTGGGTCACGACCTTCCCCGACGGCTCGACTGTGTTCCTCCCGAAGCAGGCCGGCCTGCCGCCGCAGCGGGCCACGTTCACGCTGGCGCAGGGCCAGCTGGTCATGACGCCCTGGCAGATGCTGGCCCCGACCGACTTCACGGGGCTGACGGGGCTGCTCCTGTCGCGGGCGTGCGTGGCCCCCGGGTACGCGCTGGCGGTGGCGGCGAGCGGGTGGGACTGGCTCCAGCGGGTGCAGTTTGGCGGGGGCTACTACGTGGAGGGCGTGTTCAACTCGGCCCCCGTGTCGATGACGATCAGCGTGCAGGGCAACTGCAACGAGCTGAGCTGCGAGGGGTGCCCGAACGTGCAGGTGCAGCGCCTGTGCCTGTCGTACAACAAGTGCGCGCTGGTCAACTGCGTGGGGACGCCCGTGCACCAGCGCAAGCCCCTGTGCGGGGTCGGGGCGCTCCTCCGGCACAACGGGCAGATGAGCCTGAGCGCGACCAACGCGGCCTGGTCGGTGTTCGCGGAGATGGTCGGGCTGGTGCTGGACCTGAACCTGCTCACGGTGCACGAGGCCCAGGTCAAGTGGCCCGAGGACTCGTTCCTGTGCCACGTGTGCGCCGCCAAGGGCGCGAGCGCCGAGTTCTTCTCGATCCTGACGGCGATCCTCAACTCGGCGCTCCAGCTGGGCGGGGCCAACGTGGGCTACCTGTACGGCGGGGCGACCAACGTGAACCGGAACGCGGACGCCGTGCTGACGGTCTCGAACACGGCGCTAAACGCGTTCATGCACCAGGTCGCGCTGGCCCCGCTGTTCCTGATGATCGCCGCGCACCAGGTGATGCTGTGCCAGACGGCAGGGCTGCTCGCGCTCATCGACAGCAAGAGCAGCTTCCAGATCGACCTGCTGCCGGCGGACCAGTCGACGGACTCGGACGCGGTGGCCGGCCAGTGCCTGACGCTCGGGGCGGCGGTGCTGGCGATGTACCCGACGGACGACCCCAAGGGCCTGGCCTCGGTCGTGGCGTCGACCATGGCCAACTCGGTGCAGCTGCTCCTGATCGACGAGATCGAGCCGGTCCTGCACTACATGGACACGGCGATCGCGTACCTGATCGGGCTGGTGCAGTCGTTCGCGGCGCTGGTCGTGACCCAGAACATGGCCCGGTGCAACCCGCCCGACTTCAGCGTGGCGCAGGTGGTGCGGTGCGCGTGCGGGGACCAGCCGCTCGGGATCCAGGCCGCGCGGCGGAAGGAGGGGGCGGGCCAGTTCGCGCACTGGTGCACGGGGGTGCTCTCGATGCTGGACAGCAACGGCCAGCCCATGTACGTGTACAACCCGTACACATACGACCAGGTGCAGGCGATGGCGGCGGGGATGCAGGCGTACCTCGACTGCCTCGGGCAGGGCACCGCGGGCTACACGTGCGCGCCCCCGTCGGACCCGGCCTTCAGCGGGCAGGGGGTGAACGCGCTCAACGTGCTGGTGGCCTGCCGCGAGAACTACGCCAAGCGCCGGTGGGACCCCGCGGCGTTCGTGCTCTACAACCGCCTGCCGGGCTACCCCCTGCGGTACAACGGGGTGGTGCCGGTGCCCGCGCGGGACACGGCGTGCTACATCCGCGACTGCATGCAGCAGCAGGGGGCGGGCGTGGCGGGCCTGGCCATGACCTGCCTGGAGCAGTACCTGCAGTGCACGGGCGTGTCCAGCGACGCCTACTGGCAGTACGAGCACGCGGCGGGTGCGGGCCCCGAGTTCGTCGACGCGTGCCTGGTCTTCTACGGGCCGGCGCAGGCGGGGCTCGCCGCGTTCCAGGCGTGCGTGGACGGGCCCGACGAGGGCAACTGCACGCTGCCCGGGCATTGCTGGACGCCGCGCTCGCCCAACAACGTGCCCGTGTGCGACCAGCACCGGGTGGTCAGCACCGGCGCGAGCCGGGACGGGCTGGTCCAGCGCCTCTACGCGGAGGCCCAGCAGGCGGTGCTGCAGGCGGTGCAGGCCTCGCGGGCGTACCAGCTGAGCGGGCAGTCGCAGGCGTCGGCGGCCTTCTTCAGCGAGGAGGGGGACGTGATCCACCAGACGATGGACTGCATCTTCCTGGGCCCGTACTCGCGCGTGGACTACTGGCCCGCGCCCGTCTGCCAGCCCGGGGAGGAGTGCCTCGAGGGGCCGTTCTGGGCCCGGGACGAGGGCGGCGGGGCGACGCGCGCGGTGGACGCGAACGCCTGCCCGTCCGAGACGACGCTGCCTTACACGTGCGGGAGCCTGTCGCGGCGGGCGGTCATGCGCTACTTTGTGCACGACTACCTGCCGCAGCACGTCGACGGCAACAACAACAGTCTGCTGCGGGAGGTGATGCTCGCGTACCTGGATGAGATCAGGGGAGACTGGAACGACACGAGCCGGTACGGGTGCCCGTGCGCGGCGGGGGGCGCGTTGCCGTCGTGCTGCGTCCAGGGGGGGCCGCTCCTCCCGCCCGGGCTGAACAAGACCTTCACATCCATCCCCACCAAGGCCGTGCTGGGCGCGCTGGCCCAGGACTTCAAGGACATCTTCGCGCGGGCGGTGGACGACATCACGCCGTGGCGCCTGTACCTCGACGCGATCCGTCCCGGCGCGAGCGCGGCCTACGACTGGCGGGGCTCGCAGCGGGCGGAGGACGAGGCCCGCCTGAACCCGGTCGCGCCGTCGATGAACTACACCAAGGACGAGGCCATGACGCCCGTGACGTACGCGAGCAACACGCTGTGGGACACGTGCCACGCGGCGCTCAAGCAGCTGCTCTTCACGTTGCCCCTCAACGACACGGGCCTGCAGTTCGACGCGCCTGCCTTCGACGGGAACGCGAGCCGCATCGAGGAGTACGTGGCCACGTTCACGTCGGAGGCCTTCCTGAGGAGCCCGCTGCACCGGTTCTACACGCCCAAGCACGCCCCCTCGCATAGCCACATGTGCGAGGCCGCGCCGTCGCAGGACGCGTCCGAGGGCATGACGGCCTGGACCGACTTCGTGCAGGGGGGCGCGGTGCTGCTGGACCGCCGCGTGTCGGTCCTCACGCCCCTGGCCTCGTATCGGGCCCAGCGCTTCCGGGTGGGCGAGGCGGGGTGTCTGTGCGGCTGGCGGCGGTCGGGCGGGGCGTGCCTGGCGGACCCCAGCGCGTGCGCGGACGTGTGCCGTCTGGCGCGGTGCGAGCGTGGGTGCTGGTTCAACGCGTCGGACGAGCCGCTGGTGCTGGCGGGGTTCCGGCCCGAGTGGCATTGCCCCGAGGTGGAGCTCTCGCCGCACTGGGGGATGCTGGACGCCGTCGCGGCCGAGGCGTGGCTGGCCCAGAACCTCACGAGCGTCAACGCGTCGACGCGCGACCTGCTGGCCTACGGGCGCGCGGGGCTGCGGATCGGGAACCTGGGCGTGCTGGCCAACATCTCCAAGCGGTACGTGTCGCCCGCGACGCGCGAGGTGCCGCTGGAGCGGGGCCGCCTGACCACGTGCCCCGCGGCGCTGGAGAAATGGCCGGAGGACCTCGCGCGGAAATTCGTGGACCGCCTGTTCCCCGCGGCCCAGGGCGTGGAGTCCCCCGGCGCCGTCGCGTACTGCACGCGCTACGCGATCGAGGTGGCGCGCCTCACCGTGTTGGGCCTGGCGGACCCCTCTGGCGTCGGGACCCAGCAGCAGCGGGAGGTCGCCGAGCGCTGGCGGGTCCGCTGCAGCGCGCAGCTCCAGGTGGTCCGGCTGTGCGTGGGGCTAGGCGTGTACCGCCCGCGCACGGTCCCGAGCGCCCGGGCCTGCCCGCACTTCACGGTGGCCGGGCTGGGGCAGGGCGACTACACGACCCCGGAGTGCCTGGTGCAGGTGGGCGGGGCCTTCTACGACCCCTGCCGGTGCCTGACGTGCGCCGGGGCGGGCACGACGGTCTCGCCCTCGGACTTTGCGCGCCCGGAATGCCGGCTCCGGTTCGACCCGCGGGATCCGAGCCTGCTCCCGCCGCTGCAGGCGTTGGGCTGGTACGACGGGGTCCCGCCCGCCGCGCCGGCCCCGTCCCCGTCGTTCGTGGGGGCGCTCCTGTCGGACCCGACCGCCGTGGGCAACACCGTCCCCGGGGCGAGCTGGTTCGAGGCCGAGGGCTGGATGGCCAACACCAGCGAGTTCTGCGACATGGTGCAGGACTGGTGGCCCGACGACTGGGACTTTCCCGTGGGCTACCACGTGACGGTCCCGTGCGATGCGGACGACACGGCCTACCGCACGTTCGCGCAGGCCTTCGCGGACGACCGGTCCGGCCCAGCCCCGCGCATGGCCTACCAGCACGACCTGCTGCGGGACGTCTCGCTGGCGGACACGCACTTTGGAGCAGGGGGCCTATGCAGGACGACCAACTTTGGCATGCCAATGCCAGTGACCAACACCATGCGGTACTGCACGGCGGTCCCGCTCGACGGCACCGAGGACTTCACGACCCCAAGCGCGCGGGCCGGCCTTAAGGGCGCGGCCATGGCCCCGATGCAGTGCACGGCCTCGAGCGCCGCCCTCCCGTGGCCGAGCGCGGGGATGGCGCAGGCCCCGTACGACCCCGCGCTGTACTCGGTGGGGACGGTGCCCAACATGCCCCCGCCCGACGCCTCGACCTACCCCGCGACGCTGGACGACATGTGGGACGTGGGGCCCTGGCAGGAGTTCACCGCGCAGGGGAGCACGTGGGGGGGCGCGTGCTCGGACTACCCCCTGTACCTGTGCGCGACGGACGCGGACTGCGCCGATCGTTCGTGCCGGGGGCGGGTCTGCTCCAACGACCAGGCGCGCGCGTGCACGGCCGACGCCAACTGCACGGGCGCCGGGGTCTGTCGGGGCGTGTGCATGGACCCGCAGACGGACTGCATCCGCCACAGCGACTGCCCCCCGGACCTGATGTGCTCGGGCGTGGGGACATGCGAGGTCCCGACCCTCGTGCTGTCCAACGGGCTCACTCTCAACAACGTGAGCTTCCAGCTGGCGACGCAGGGGTCGTGCCCCCCTGGCTCCAGGGCCTTCACGCTCGAGGGGGGCTCGTACTGGGCGTACACGTCGTCGGACCTGCTTCGGGCCCACGGCATGTGCTCGTTCGAGGACTGGTTCAAGTACACGCAGGCGACGATGGCCAGGTGCGCGGTGCGGCAGGCCGACACGTACTTTGAGATCAACCCCACGACCTGCCCGATCGTGAGCCTGGACCGGACCGGCCTGGACAACGCGACGGTCTGGTGGAGCCCCACGCGCGACCGCCCGGACTTCATGTACCTGCGCCCGACCAACTGCGATCGGGACTACGAGCGCCTCGAGGGTTTCACGCTGTGCGCGCCCGAGTCGGCCGTGCTCGTACAATCGGCTGGGGGCGCGCAGACGACGGAGGCGCTCGACTACGACCAGTACGTCCGGCTGCACGAGAGCCGGGCGAGCATGTACCTGGCGCGCATGCCCGAGGCCGGCAACCTCAACCTCGGGTTCCTCGGGCTGCAGAGGAACTTCACGTCGCTGGACGAGCTCGAGAGCACGGGCGCCACGGCCTCGGGCGATCACTCGTTCGTGTCGTGCGGCACCCTCAGCCAGTGCTACCCCGCGGACTTTTACTCGCACGGGGCCCTGGCCACCAGGAACCTGTCGAGCGGGTCCCAGTACCCCCAGGGCGACGTCTTCTCGTGCGGGGCCTTCGGGTACGTCTCCGGCGGGCGGTGCGTGATCGACGAGCAGGCCATGGTCCTGTACCAGGCCCTGTGCGCGGAGGTGGATCCGGTCCAGTCGTGCGTGGATCTGATCGGGGCGGGCGTGGAGAACCTGTGCCTGGCCATCACCTCGCCCTACGACGCGCAGAACCACCAGCGCACGGCGAATCTGCAGGCCCTGACCGAGCTCTTCTATAGCTTCCCCTCATTCACCGACTTTGACGGCTATCTGAGGGTCACGACGTGCATGTCGGACCTGTACTCGCGGCTGGGAGGCCGGAGCCTGTACTTCCCGTTCATGTACAGCCTGTACGAGTTCCCGTTCGACTGGTTCTACCAGTGCATGGTCATGATGCCGGGCGTGCGCGTGGACGTGACCTCGCGGGGCAACCAGGACTGCGCGCAGTTCAGGCAGCCCATGCCCGTCGGGGGATACACGCCTCAGGGCCACCTGTCTGACTCTTGGGTGACGTTTGTGCGCCGCGTGCGGGGCGGGTACCTCAAGGAGGACGTCGAGGCGTTCGCCAGCACACAAGGCAAAAACTATGCAGCCGTCATCGACGCGGCCAAGAATATCACACAGGGCTTCTACTACACGTCTGGCAAAGACGAGAGCTCACAGACCTGTTCGGAGAACTTGCTTTGGGACATTTCCAAATGGGGCGACGTGCTCCGTCCGACAACTGTGTACGACTCTTCTTGGCGTGACCTCATCTACAACTTCTACGACTCGGAGGTGTGCGGGGCCGAGTGGACTGCAGAGCTCCTTGCCAAGGGCGATCAACAGTTGGTTCCACGTGGGGTGACGGGCAATGCCTGGATCCAGTACCTCACACTCCCCGATCCTGATCACATCTCGAACCCCCCGGGTATGAGCGTCACGTTACTGGAGGCAGTGAGAGAGTACATGCTGGTGCAGGTCATACCCACACAGAAAGGGTTGACGTCATCTGACCAGGGGTGCGTCACCATGGCGAGCGACATGCCGCAGAACGCGACGGGGTCGGGAATCTTCCAGGCGTATCCGTTCCTGGCCATCATGCCAGACTCTCCAGGCCAGCCCACGTCCATGAGCTCGCCAGTGGACATGACATGTGTTTACATGGTGGAAGATGACCCAGCGTTCGCCAGCTGGACCGGCGCGCCGTGCCAGAGGGTGACTATCACGCCATCGCCCGGCAACAGCATCTACGCGATTCAATGTCCCACCAGCGACGGGACGCGCCAGTGCACGCTGGTCCCCATGCCCTACCAGTACGACGGCTACTACAACTGCCAGTACAGGACCAGCAAGAACTACGACCCTGGCTACACGCCCACGGACCACGAGGGCGTGCTGGAGCTCATGTACGCGCGGATGCGGGCCTCGTACTACCAGGCGCGCCCCGTCCAGGCCGCCACGCTGGCCCCCACGACGCTCCCGTGGTTCAGGCGCGCGTGGCCGTTCCAGGGGTTCGACCTGACGAAGACGCTGGACCACCAGGACAACATCCAGCCCAACCCGAACCTGGCGGTCATGTGCACGATCAATGCGGACCCCGCGCACGCGATCAACTTCATGGCCTGCCAGAGCGAGCACTACCAGGCGCTCAAGGCCCATGTGCTCGGCCGGTACATGCGGGATGGGGCGGTGATCGTGCCGGCGATGACGCAGCTGGAGTGGGGCGTGGCGCGCACGACCCTCTTGCAGGGCGCGGTGCTGTCGTACGCGAACCAGAACCGCACGTCCGCACAGCTGTACGTGGGCGGCCTGTTCGACGACGCCTCGGTGTGCACGAGCCCCGTCATGACCCAGCGGGTGTGCTGGCGGAACTCGTCCGGCGTGTTCTCGCCCGTGAACCCGTGGCTGCTCGGGGACTTCAACCCGTACTCGATGTGCGACGTGATGTTCTCGGAGCAGTCGCAGGCCTTCACCGAGACCGTCTACTCGTTCTGCAGCGAGGACGGGGGCCAGCCCAACTCGTACTGCAAGGCCTTCAACCAGCTGCTGATCCCGTCGCAGTGCAAGCCGCTGTCCGGGACCGTGGTGCCGCAGCCGGGCGTGCCCCCGCTGGCGGCGTCGAGCAGCACGGGCGGCGCGTACACGTACCCGGAGTACAACCTGTGCAAGCACACGCTGCACGAGGACGCCAGCGGGTGCACGCAGGACCAGGGGCTGCTGGGCGGGTTCGACGGCCTGCCCGTGGCCGCGCCCCCCTCGGCGTACAACATGCTGCAGGACACGCCGTACGCCGGCGCCCCGTACGCCGTGGCCCCGAACCTGTACACGACGAGCGCGTGGGGCATCCCGTCGGACTTCCAGGGCGGGGTGTTTGCGGGCACGAACCCGCTGTGGGGCGGGCAGTCCGGGCCGTTCGGGTACCTGCAGGCCAGCGACGACGAGCTCGGGGGCCACCGCGTGGGCCTGAGTCTGACCCGGACCGCCGCGTCCGACACGATCAGCCTGCTGCTGGTGGACCGCCTGCCCCTGTCGGCCGGGGGCGAGGGGGTCCCGCTGAACCTGTCCGGGTCGATGCCCGTGGGCGAGTGGGTGCCGACGCTGCAGGCCGACATGGCCGCGGACGACCAGGCCAACCAGCGCCTGTACCGGATCGTCTACACGAACCAGAACCTGACCGGGGCCAGCTGCCCTCTCCAGCGCTGGGCGTTCTACTCGGGCGGGTACAGCGCCTTCTCGCCCACGATCCCCAGCCCCCAGCGGTCGAAGCACCTGTTTTACCGGATCCATAAGGGACGCCTGGCACACCCGACGATGCGCCAGAGCACGTCCGGGGCCAACCTGGGCGTGTACCGCACGTCCAACGGGTTCTGCGCGTGCCCTCAGGTGCCCGACGTGCGCCAGCCGCAGTGCCTGGCCCCCGTGGGCGCGACCACCAACGACTGCTCGCTGCTCGCGACGGTGCAGGCCCTGGCCGGGCTGCGCGCGTCGGTGCCCTCCACCGTGTTCGCGCCGCTCGACTCCTTCGCGCGGGAGCGGCAGTGCAGCATGTACCTGGACTGGCCCAACGTCAACGGCACGCTGCGGGACGGGGCCGCGCACGCCGGGAGCTGGGCGGGGGCGTCAAGCGTGGCGAGCCGGCAGTGCCATGTGCTGGACCGTTTCCAGCCGTTCCTGTACAACTACACAAGCGCGCAGACGATGGACTCGTCGGGCCTGAACACGGTCTCGGCCGGCGTGTGCCAGACCCGGCGGGCGGTGCGGCTGAACCCTGCGGCGCTGGTCGGGGCGGGTCGGTGCGTGCGGTCGGCGCTGCTCAAGGACACGGCGCACTTCACGTGCTCTGCGGGGGCAGGCCAGCCCAACATGCCCCGCCCGGTGCCGCTCACGCCCGCCCAGACGGCACAGCGCCGCGCGGTCCGGCGCCAGCGGTGCTCGGCCTGCGCCCCGCCGCCCACGTTCACGACGCAGGCTGGGGCCCCGATCCCGCCCGAGAGCAGCTTCGGCCGGCTGTTCCGCCCGAGCGCCGAGCGCATGCTGGCCAAGGACCTGCGCGACGCCCTGTGCGGGGCCAACGGGGCGTGCCCGCCGTTCAACGCCTCGGCCTGGAGGCGGGGCCGGTTCATGCGCAACTACCTCCAGAGCCCCGCCAGCCTGTTCGTGTGGCCCGACCAGCCGCCCTCGCCCCCCGCGCCCACTGCCCCTCCCGCCCCGGAGCCGGCCAGCGTGTGGGAGGGCCGCCCATGGGTGTTCTGCCCGGACACCGGCTCGCTCCGGACGGGGGCGGGCTGCAAGGGGACGATCCCTCGCGCGGCCTGGCTCCAGGATCGGGGCGGCACGTGCTCGAGCATGATCCGCGCCCTGAGCGCCAGCGGGAACGCGACCGGGGACCCGATGGCGCGCGCCCCCTTCTGCAACATCGACACCAGCACCTCGGCCGTGTGCTCGGCCATCACGCGCGCGCGGGCGCTGGTCGCGCAGGCCAACTGCATCGCCTCGGGGGACGACGCGTGCATGCCCAGCCCTTTCACGTACCACCCCGCGAGCTACGACGCGAGCAACAGCGAGTGGGTGCACAACACGGTGATGGACTTTTACGAGCAGCTCGCCCCGAACGCGTGCAACACGTCGCTGCAGAACCCCGCGCTCCTGTACGCGCAGACGCGGGCGTACCAGGACACCTGCCCCGCCAACGCCGTCTCGCTCATGGTGGTGGTGCTCAACGTGCTGCGGACGGTCATCACGGACGTGGCCCTGCTGGTGACCACGGGCATCACCATGCTGTTCAAGATGCTCGCGATGGTCTCGGGCGACACGCACCAGGTCGCGAACATGCGGGCGTCGGCGGGCGCGGACTGGGCCATGATTAAGAAGAAGGGCGGGGCCATGCTGGCGACGGCGGGCGACATGCTGCTGGACGGGATGCTCAACTCCGGCGCGGTCGGCAAGCGCCTCCTGCAGTTCCTGGACAAAGCCTGCCTGCACATCAACAAGTACATCAACTGGTTCCTGTACGTGTGGTGCGACTACGTGAAGCAGTACATGCTCGGCCTGCTCGCGGCCCTGCAGCACCTCGTGGGGTACCTCGGCACGTCGAGCGAGATATTGAACGACCTGATGGACTACCTCTTCCAGGGCCTGCTCCCCGCCGAGTTCGCGGAGAAGTACGGCAACAAGATGTTCCAGACGCTCATGGAGGAGCGCTACTCGAGCCCCACCGCGCACAAGGACCAGGTGGCGGCCGAGAACCACGTGTCCCTGGGCGCGGACGGCCGGCCCGTGTCCAAGGACGCGGCCACACGAAACGCGGTGGTTGGCGCGGGGGCTGGCGCGGCCGGGCGCGACGCCGAGCAGATGGCCCTCAACACTGGTGAGCACAGCATCAAGGCCGAGGCAGCGGCGTCCGGGCGCATCGCCAGGGCTCTCGCAGCGGTCAGCCGGGTCACGTCCTGGCTGGGCCCCGTGGGCGAGGCCGTCGGGCTGGGCATGGCCGTCTACAGCGGTGTCAACGAGATCATCCAGGCCAAGAACGACGCCAACAGCTTCTACCCGGACAACTTCACGCTGTTCCGGCTGGACGACATCGTCAACGTGATCACGGACATGATGCAGTACCTGCAGAACGACCAGACGTGCTACCAGTACCAGGCCTTCCAGAACGCCAACTTCACCTACAGCTTCTTCCCGTGCTTCGTGCTCAACATGTCCCAGTACGCGTCGACCAGCGCGGGCACCACCTCGGTCGCGGCCACCCCGTGCTGGGCGGACGCGCAGCCAAGCCTGGGCCAGAGCTCGCTGCTGTCCTGCTCGCCGTCGAGCACGTGCTGCCGGACCAGCGAGTGCACGGACCTGATCCTGTGCGCGACCTGCCCCGCGGCCCAGCCAGGCACGAACCAGTTCGGGTGCAGCGCGCTCGAGCAGAAGTGCGTGTGCGGGCAGGCGATCGAGATCACCTCGACGTGCTCGTCCAACGGCCAGTGCGACGCCGCGTCCCAGTGCCAGCTGGCGGCCTCGCTCGACGGCGCGCCGGGCGGGTACGGCACCATCCCGTGCGGGAGCTGCCCGTCGCTGGACCAGGTCATGTGCATGCTGCCGCAGGGGGGCCTGCCGGGAGTGTGCTCGTGCACGCTGGCCAGCTCCCTGCAGTACGCCCTGTGCACGGGAGGGACCGGCGAGCCCACGATCGTGGACACGTCCAAGATGTGCGGGTACGTGCCCGGGTTCGCGGGGCGCGCCTCGGACTGGTCCTTCTCGATGGACGACATCATGCTGGCCCCGTGCGCGCAGGCCGTGGCGGGGGTGTGCGCGATGGTGACGCCCGTGGCCGCGCCCGCGATGTACATGGTCATGGCCACGGCGGTGCGCGTGCCTGGCGCGCGACGGCGCCTGCTCTCCCTGGAGGAGCCGGACCCGCCACCGGCCGAGGCAGGGGACGAGTACGACGCGCTGGACCCCGAGGCGCTGGAGGAGATCCTGGGCTGGCCCGGGTGGGGTGAGACGGCCGCGCCCTGCCGGCTCCTCGTGCTAGCGCACCAGGCCGGGCGCGCGCTCGGGGTGCTGGACGAGTACGAGCTGCGGCGGTGCGCGTACTGGCGGCTGGTGGGGCACGTGCTCGTCCTGCAGCACAACCTGACGGCGCTCGAGGCTTCCGACACGTTTCTGGTGTCGTGGTCCGACCTGGCGCAGGCCGCGCTGGAGCCGGGCGGGGCGCGCGCGCTGCTCCGGGCGGGGCCGGGCCTCCTGCGCGCGGCGCTATACCACCCGTGGGCCAGGCCGCTGCGGGCGCTCGGGCTTGTGGCCTTGCGAGCGCTCGAGGACGTGCGCTGGCGGCTGGCCCTGGGCAAACACAGGCACGCATCCAGGCCGGTGGATGAGCCAGCACCCCAGGAGGAGGCCGGCACGCGCGAGACATCCATCCCCAACGCGCGCGGGTCGGGCCGTCGCCTTCTGCAGGCCGCGCAGTCGGTGCAGGCGGACATCCAGGGCGTGGTCGCGTACAGCGCCCAGATCATCACCGGCGACCCCACGCCGTCCTACGCCGGCCAGGCCGCCTGGTCCTCGGCCGCGTTCGTGTGGCCCCCGACGTTCAACCTGTCGCTGAGCGCGTGCCCGGCGGGGCTGGCGGTCCTGCGGCTGGGGCGGCAGGTCGCGCTGATCGACAAGCTCTACTACCAGAGTTTCATGAACGCCCCGAAGCGGCCCATCCAGCGGTCCCTGCGCGCGACCCTGCCTGACCTCTCCGGGCTGGGGTTCAACGCGAGCCTGGGCCCCGGGCGGCCGGGCCAGGGCTGGGTGTCCGCGGGCTTCCACGCGCTCATGGGCGCGTTCAGCATCACGCCCCAGGGGCTGGAGGGCTTCTTCACCTCGGAGCGGCCCGACGGCCTGCGCTGGCTGCTGAACACGGCCGTCCAGTGCGACCTCGCGTCGGTCAACACGTGCTCGCGCCACAAGCGCGACCTCATCATGTCGGTCGTGGTCTTTGGCCTGCTCTACGCCCTGCTCTCGGCGGTCGGCGGGGCGCTGGGCTTCCCGATGGCGGGCACGCTCCTGCTGGTGTCCTTCCCGTCCTTCATCCTGTGGTACACGTACGGCGTGGCGATCACGTGCTTCCCCCTGCTGCCCACGTGCCTGCTCGCGGACGTCGTGGCGGCGCTGGAGTCGTTCGCGCCCCCGCGGGTCGACCTGCCCCGCCTGCTGGTCCTGCCCAAGGGCGCGGGCCTCGCGCCGTGCGAGCAGCTCAACTTCACCGCGTGGTACGACCCGCTCGCCTTCGCCCTGTGCGACACGGACCTCCCGACGTGCGCGTGGATGGGCAACTGGACCTCGGGCGTGGCGTGGCTGGACGGCGCGCTGGCCCCGTTCGCCGGCGCCCTCGCGCGCAACGAGGCCTTGATGGGCGCGCCGGGGTACGAGCCGCATGCCTACCGGGTGTGCACGTGGGTGTCGTTCGTGTGGGTCGTGCCCGCGGTCGGTGCGACGCTCCTCGGGTCGGCGCTGGCCTACAGCCTGGCCTCGGCTGCCCTCGCCCTCTTGCCCTCGATTGTCGAGTTTGCGGGCCAGCTCGTGGTCTTTATGAATTCGCCCGGTTAGGGGATCCACATCCAGCTTGCGGTCCAACTTGATCTCGCCCGGCTAGGGGATCCACGTCGCGTACAGGGCCGCCACGCCGAACGACGCGCAGCACACGTAGAACAGGCGGCAGTTGGTCACGGTCTCGATGGTGGCCTGGCGGTCCCACGTGTGGCCCACGCCCAGGAAGTAGTCGAGCACCACGACGCTCATGAGGACGGTCGCGCCGTTGCCCTGGCCCTGGCTGGGGATCTGGCACCCGCACTGGAGGGCCCCGAGGAAGTAGCCCAGGATGTTGAGGTTCTCCTGCGTCATGCTCGTCCCCCCGGACTTGGGCGCGCACACGCGGTAGAGGAAGTAGACCATGAAGCTCGTGGACGAGATGAGCCCGTACACGTTGGCCGGCGAGGTGATGATGGCGGCCACGATGCAGTGCATGCACAGGCAGTGGCACCAGAAGATGAGGTCCCACACGCCGGCCTGGTCCACGGCGTCTGCGCTGAAGTCGATGCCCGAGAGGCCGTGCTCGCGCATGTGGTACGTGTAGTTGGAGAAGAGGACGCCCAGCAGGGAGGCGAGGACGGTCGGGACCCCCAGGCCCAGGCTCTGCGCGACGAGGGCCTCCTGCCGGGCCAGGACCACGGTGCCGTTGAAGGCCAGCGCCTGCACGAGGAACATGTGCATGCGGGGCATGGGCGAGAAGACCACCACCGCGACCGTGGCCAGCGCCTGTGACATGCCGAGCCCGTACGCCGTGCCGCGGGACAGCTCCATCCACACCTCCCCGCGGGCGACGGGCGCGTATATATGCCGGCCCCCTTCACCGCGCTCCACGATGGTGTACGTCAAGATCGAGCCGGTGGACGACGAGGGCCCGCTCCCGCCGTGGGCCGCGCCCCAGCGCCGGGGCCCGCCCTGGGCCGTCGAGGTGGAGCGCGACCCCGTGTCCGGCGAGCCCGTGGCGATCAAGCCCGAGCCTGGCGCGCACCCCGCGACGCTCAAGGTCGAGGGCGAGCCCGTCACGATCATCAAGGAGGAGGAGGACCAGCCCCCGCCCGCACCCGAGCCCGTCCCGGAGCAGGTCCAGCGGGAGGCCGCGGCGGTCAAGGCCATGCTCGCACGCCCGTACCGCCCGGCGCCGCAGGACGGGGGGCCCGTGTCGTCGCGCAACTACGCGGCCGTCGAGGCGCACGGGGGCTTCGGGCTGGTGGACCGCGGGAGCGCGGCCGGCGGGCTGCACGACCTGCTGGCCCACGTCCCGCGCGGCGACCCGAGCCCCCGTTTCGCCGGCCTGCGCGTCGGGGACACGTTCGAGGCCGTGACCAGGGCGAGGGGCCCGCCCCAGCCGCTCAAGGTGCGGTACCTCACGCCCGCCAAGTACTACGCCCCGGGGCGGCGGGTCACGATGCTGGGCGTGGGCGTGG
>Ga0214246_1000049_pt1 | contig 41841 bp, 30 predicted proteins | sample TroBogypolimnion_41_FD_153084 | JGI IMG/M metagenome (GOLD analysis project Ga0214246, IMG submission 153084) | Freshwater microbial communities from Trout Bog Lake, WI - 29MAY2009 hypolimnion | ecosystem: Environmental > Aquatic > Freshwater > Lake > Hypolimnion/Profundal zone | place: Trout...
GCCAACGTAAAAAAACTTCGCTTTGGTATCGTACCAAATGTAAACGTAACCTGTATAAATATGCATAGCTGTATCTCCCAACTGAGTATAGAGTCAGTGGATATTAGTAGTATCGCGACTGACAATTTATTTATATCAATTGGTTCCTTAGCTCAGCTGGATAGAGCATCAGACTTCTAATCTGAGGGTCGTTGGTTCGAGTCCAACAGGAATCGCCATATATGGGGGTGGGTGTTGGTACACGGGAGGGTCTTATAAACCCTTTAGCGCTAGATGGGCGTTCTTGACTAGGTTCAAATCCTAGCACCCCTACCATCTTAAGGAGTTAGTATGAAAAAAACAAAACTTATTAAAGATATTCCTGTTGGTATTCTTATAATTGTTTTAGCTCAATTTGTAATGTATGGAGCAATTTATCTTGCTAATTTTCCTAATATTTTAGAATTTGCTGGTATTGTTATTTGTATTCTTGTTACTAGTGATATGATTAATTTTGGAGTAAGACTAATTAAAGGATATGATTTTGATCCAAGTCAGTAATAATTTTGTTGAAGAAATTGAAAATCTATGTGTGTCTAAAAACATAGATTATATTGACGCTGTAATTTTATGGTGTGAAAAAAATAACTTTGAAGTTGAATATGCTGCGTCTATTATTAAAAAAGATAGTGCGATGAAATCAAAGATTCAATTTGAAGCAGAAAATTTAAATGTTTTGAAACGAGGTGCTAGGCTTCCTATCTAATAAATAGAAGAGTCAACAAAGGAGAAGACTTATGTACCTACGTACAAAAGGAAAACCTAAAAAGACTCCTCTAGTTCTTTGTAAAGAAGCAGTGAAGTGGTATGGTAAACATCTATTAAGCGATAAACTATATCATAATATAGAAATTCATTTAGAATTTAAAAATAATCTTTTAAAAGAAAATTATCTCGGATACTGTGATTGGAACGATAGTCCTTATAGAGCTAAGGAATATACTATTGTTATAGATTCTAATTTAGGTAAACGAAATACTCTTATGGTTCTTGCTCATGAGATGGTTCATGTTAAGCAATATGCTACAGGTGAGATGAGAGATTATTTAAAAGTAAATCGTGTAAAATGGATGGGCTCTATTATAGATGATGGAGAAATGAACTATTGGGATCAGCCATGGGAAATTGAAGCCTACGGCAGAGAAAAAGGTCTATATTATAGGTTTATTGACTCAAAAAGGAAGAAGTGATGGGGTACAGTACAAGAAGAACAGCAGTCGTAGAGGTTGATGTTGATTTTGACCTCGATGATTTTGATGAATCAGATCTAGTTGATTACCTTGAAGACAAAGGGTATACTGTTATTGAGGGTAAAGTCAGTACCAAATACGAAACTTTCGAGCAGCTCGATAAGCAAATTTGGCAGTTATATCTAATTTACATTTCTTGCAATGGAGCTGGACATTTGATGGACAAAGAGCTTGGTAATTTCTTTGCTGAGTACTATAACAAAGTATCTGTATGATTTTTATCTAATTTACGTTTAATCCAACTTTTTCGTATACTATCTTTATGTTCTTGAGATAATTTTCTCCCTGGAAATTTACGACCTTTTTGAGACGCAGACATTTTAGCGCGAGTTTCGGCTGATCTTTTCAAACCTGTTTGTGATTTTGATCTTTTGTCAATGCGTTCTTTTGTAAATTTCCTACCGCGATTAGCTTTACCTATTTCAAACCTTGTTTCTTTAGATGGTTGCGTTAACCCATCACCACCATCTGTACGATTCAAAAGAATTCCAGTTGAAATATCCTTACGCCCATACCACTGAATATATCTACGTTCTAAAGCTAGCGCACCAATTTCAGATAAGTTTGTTTCTAAAAATACTATTTTTGATCTATCTTTTGGTACAGAAATTCCTTTATGATACGCATACGCTCTATCATTTTTACCTTTACCAATATAATAAGGTGTATTATTGCTTTGTCTAACGTAAGCATAAACGTAATAAATAAACATGCTGGTTCTCCTAACAGAATTAGAGTAGGTAGAGACGGCAATCTCGTGACCTACACTTATTTATACAAAGGAGTAATTTATGAGTCCATTTGAGGCATATAATACTTACATTTGTTTAAAAAATCATTTTACGAAACCATCTTATAATTATTTTAAATATAACGGCAAGAGTAGAACATCTATCGCTACATTTGAATCTCGTAGCGATAAATTGTTCTTTATGAAGGTTGCTAAACATACAGATCCTAAAAATTTTATTCTCGCAAATTTGCTTGAGAATAGTAATTTATGGATTAGAGATATTGCTTATAACGAATCCGCATCAAAAGTATATCAAGATTGGGCTAAACGTCAACAATCTTTGCTTTATACTTTTAAAGAAGAATTGTCTAAGCTAAATGAGAACTTTGATTCTAATTTTAAAGCTGAAGACAGAACGCATCCATATGTTATAAAGTTATTTCTTCGTAAGGAGATATGTCTTGAGACATTGGTTATCCTTGTTGACCTTATTAAGTGTTCTGCGTACTGGTCAAAAAGGTTCGAATATGACCCTACAGTTGAAGATGTTTTAAATAAAATTATGAAGTATCGACCATTTATGACCTATGATCGAGAAAAGGTGAAGCAAATTGTACTTGACAAATTCAACTGATTCGGTTATACTAAATAATGTTGGACGTTATACAGTCCATCATAACAATACTATTAATACAAACAATATGGAGAATACAAATGGTAGATTTTGCAAAGCTTAAGGCTAACTCTGGTAAGAAGTCTCTTGATACTCTTACTGCCGAACTCTCAAAGATTTCGGGTAATCAGGAAACTAAGAAGAACGATGATCGCTTCTGGTATCCTAACGTGGATAAGGCAGGCAATGGCTATGCTGTTATTCGTTTCCTTCCAGCACCTGGTGACGAAGATGTTCCGTTCATTCGCATGTTTAATCATGGGTTTAAGGGTCCAACTGGCTCATGGCTGATTGAGAACTGTCTTACTACAGTTGGACATAAGTGTCCTGTCTGTGAAGGTAATACAGAACTTTGGAACAGTGGACTTGAGTCTGATAAGAATATTGCACGTGATCGAAAGCGTAAGCTAACATTCATGTCTAACGTTCTTGTTATTACTGATCAGCAGAATCCGGAGAACGAAGGTAAGGTATTCTTGTTTAAGTATGGCAAGAAGCTCTTTGATAAGCTTAATGAGGCAATGAACCCTCAGTTTGCCGATGAAGATGCAATGAATCCTTTTGATCTTTGGGCAGGCGCTAACTTTAAGCTTAAGATTCGTAATGTTGAAGGCTATCGTAATTACGACAAGTCAGAGTTTGCTAAGGCAGGTCCATTGTCTGATGATGACTCTGAAATGGAGTCGATTTGGAAGAAGTCACATTCACTTCAGGAGTTCCTCGCACCTTCTAACTTTAAGTCATATGATGATTTGAAGGGTAAGTTGGTAAAGGTTCTTGGACTTGATGGGTCTACAGTTGGTATGACTCCAGCAGCTGCACGTGCTACAGCTTCTACTAGTGAAAACATTCCGTGGGAAGATACCCCAATGTTTAAGCAGAAGACAGCAGCAACACCTAAGTTTGATGAAGATGAAGACGATGAGTCTCTAGAGTTTTTTAAGAAGCTCGCAGGCTAAACACTAAGGGGGCTTTATGCCCCCTTTTTTATGCTCCGAAAGCATATGAACTTGAACTTAAACCAAATATGTCTTGAAGAATATTAGCATCAACACCATTTGAATCTGGTGCATTAGTTGGTTGTGATTTATCTTCACCTTTATCGGCAGCAGCTCTTTCACCAGGTCTCTCAGTAACAGATCCTCTACCAGCGCCCGCACCCATTTCTGTTGATTGTGATTTATCTAATAGATTAGAACCTGCTCTAGCTTCTGGACCTCCACCAATAGCAGCTGCAAGATTACGAGGTGTAACTGCTCTACCTGTAGTAACTGAACCAGATGCATCTGGTATTGGTGCACCAATACGAGCTAAAGATTCACCACGTTGTTGACGATCATCATTAAAAGCTGTTGATTGTGTTTGTTCAAGTTTTGCTGCTAAATTTGCTTTTTCGCTAGGAGCACGAGCTGCATCTGCATCATCAACAGCTTGTCTATTCATTGCTGCATCACGAGCTGCATTTGCTTCTACTGTTGCTGTTATACTTTTGGCATGTGCAGCACTATCAGCTAACTCTGTAGAAGGAGCTTTATGATCGCCACCACCACGACCAAATGCTGTTTCACCTGTAGTATGACCACCACCACGACCAAAATAACGAGTGTCTAATGCTGATTTTGGTTCTTTATTAGCAGGAACAGCAACTGTTTTTTTAATCTTTGGTGCTTTCATACCAAGTTCTAATGTACGTTGTTTATCAGCAGCAAAAAACATTGCTGATGTGCCTGATTCACCACGAGCTTCAGCTTCTTGATGAGCTTGGAACATTGCTCTAGATTTAGCATGACGGTCCCAATTAGGATCATCTATTTCAACAGTACGAGATGCTGCTTTTGGTGCTGCTTTTGGTTTTGCTACTTTGGCAGCATCTGCTTTACGTTTAGCTACTTCTGCCGCACCATCACCTCTACCACCACCTGTTGCACTAAATCCAGGAACTGTAACATTACCCATAGCATCATATTGCGCATCGACTTTTGTATTAGGTTCTGTAGCGCCTCTACCTGATCCTATAGGTGCTCTATTATCTAATTGTTTTGCTGCTTCCATTTTAGCAGCCATAAGTGCCATTGGATTAGAAATAGCTGCTTCGGTTCTTGTCGCTTTATCTTGTTCAGTAGCTAATGTTTTTGCCATTTCTGGAGATAAACTAGAAGCAGTTGCTACACTAACTTTATTCTCAGGTGCTGCTCCAGTAGGACGTTGAGATTTACCAACCTTCCAACCTTCCTGTTTTTGCATAGCGTCAAGTAATTTGGTGCGTTGTTCGGTTGAAAAACTAGACATTGATGCGTTAGGATCGGCACCCATTGCTTTAATGTATGCTGGTACATTGTTTTCGCTAGCGGGCGCCCATCTACCTATAGCTTGACCAAGTGTAAGATTTTTATAAGATTTACTTTCAAATAATAAATGTTCTTGAGCTTTTCTACCAGATTCATAACTTGGAAAAATAGCAAATCTACCATCAGAAGATGTTGCGCCCATAGACTTAGCGTAAGGTCCAAATTCAATATTTCCTGGATTATTATTTCTCCATGAACGCGAACCACCAGTTGCACCGCGTTGAGCACTAGCTAGACTAGATCCAGAACTTGGACCAGCACCTGGGGATATAGGCGCAGCAGGACCTGCAGGACTACCTCCAGGACTACCTCCAGGTCCAATACTACTAGGAGCTCCACTAGGAGGAGCAACTGCTGTTGGAGAATAACCTGTTACACCTGGAGTACCAGCAGCCATATTTGGTGCACTTGGAGCTGGTTGACTAGGAGGAATAGCACCAGGTGGTGCACTAGCTGGAGAAGCACCAGGAGATCCTGCTCCAGTACCTCTTCTTACCATTAATTGACCATTTATAGGTACAAAATATTTTTTAACTTGACCGCCAGAATTACCAGCAATCATTTCAATCATATTGCCTCTAACAACACCAGTTGCTATACCTACGTGCCCGCCTGGAGCGCCTGCAGGTCTACCTCTAGTTTGAAGTACAACGTCACCTGCCATAACTTGCAAGGGATTAATATTAGTGCCCCAACTTTGAAAACTATTAGCTGTTTTAGCACCTGAACCAGTTTGACCTGTTTGTTTTAATGTAGCATTAACAAAATCAGCACACCATGCTTCACCTTGCCAATTGACGCCACCAGCAGCCATATATCCTGATGCACCTTGTGCACTAGATCCAACCATTGTTGATGCTAATTTAACTGCATCTGCACTTGGTGCACCAGTAGTTGCACTAGGAGGACCACCAGGTGCCATACTAGGAGCATTTGAAGCATTTGGTTGAGAAGGACCACCAGTTAAATTACGTAATTGGTTACCAATCCAACTACCTATACCAGTGCCTTGTTGTTGAGTACCGCCTAAATACTGATTTGCAAAATCTTGATTAGATAAATTCTTATCAGATCCCCATTGAGCTTTATAAGCATCATAACCAATCATTCCTGCAGAAATTAATGGTACGCGTCTTGCACCAAATTTTAAAGCTTTACCTCCTAAATTTTTAGCACCATTTAATAATGATGTTCCTAAACCAGCACCCGCATCCGCGCCAGCACCACCAAGTAATAATTGTTCTAAAGTTTGAAGGAGGCCGCCGCCGCCCCCCATACCTCCATTTTGTAATATCTGTTGTAATAGTAAATTAGTTTTTTCGCCACTTTGAATAAGTGATTTAAATCCAGAATTTAATACATTAGATTGATCCATTAAAATAGCATTATTTTGCTTTAAAAGACCACCTTGAGTATTAATATCACTCTGAGTATCTCTCAAAGCATTAATAATATCTTTAGCAGCGTCACCTGTTATACCTGTTTGTTTACCAGATTCTTTTGCGTCACTAGGCGAATCTCCTTTACTACCAATCATACTACTAGCAGTACCGCCTAGCATTCCAGCTAAAGGACTTTGACCAGTTGATGCTTTTTGTGCTCTTAAAGCAGCATCAATTTGTTCTTGTACTTTAGCGCTAGGTTTAATATCTTGAGAAGAACTACTTCTTCCTAATTGGCCAAGAGTTACGCCTGAAGGTGGTTTTGCCATTTATCTTACTTTCCTGCGAGTTTTTCTTGCCCACGAGTATATGAGGTAATGCCTAAGATAGCACCAAAGGCAAGGTGAATCAAACCACCATTACTTAAAGTAAGACTTTGCCATGGAACGTACTGAAGCGGTACTCCAAGACCTTTAAGAAAAACAGGCATAAACATAGCTATAATTGGAAACACAATAAAATCACATAGACAAATAACCATATAGAGCCAGCCCATTGCTGGTCTCCAATACGACTTCATCCAATGCTCTTCTTCTTTCTTTAATTGTTGATCAGCCATCTCTTTATCAATAGAGACTTCTGCTAAACCAACTTGAGACTGAGCTTGTACCTGTGCAGTTTGCATTTGCATCTGCACAGTTTGTTGTGCCATAGTAGAATTATTTTGATTATTAACATCAATAACAGTTATAGCAGGAGCTGGTTGAGGAGCTACTATTGGTGTTATAGTTGGAGGAGAAATAGCAGCCGATTCAGCCTTAGGTGCTACCCTCTCTATAGGAGGTAGTGGTTCATCGTTAGGATCTTTATTACCAAATTTAGCCATTTCTCTGTGAGTCCTCTAGTTTATTAAGGAAATTCATTAATAATTGAAAATAGAAATCACGTTCAAATGGTATCATTTCCTCAAGTTCTTTTATAGAATATTTATGGTGCTGAACCATAGCAAACATTGTAGTATAATAATTCTCTAATGTATTATGACTCAGCGAAGCGTAAAAAAATCATTTAATGTACTCAAAACAATCGTACGATTGTTACCTAGTGAATTTTTATAACTAATAACATATTTCATCTTTGGTGCATTAGAAATATATTCATTAATTTTTTGAAACGAATTAATATCAATACCATTAATAAATTCTAGCAATTCGTCTCTAGAAAATGTTTGTGGATCATAAACAGTACTGTCATCAAATACTTTATCAATGCAACGAATGATTAATTCGATTGTTGCATTTTCTTCTGTTGATTTAAGAAAATCTTTATCGGAGTAAATATTAGCAGATGGGTATCTTAAATTAATACCAACTGTATCAGAGATCATAATTTTATTTGAAATGTCTGATGATTTTTCAATTTCAACTTTATCCAAATCAACTTCAAAATCATAAAGCTGGTCATCTTCAAAATCTTTGTATGATAAATTTATTTTATTTGAAACTGATAAACCACGTAGTTTAACAAAAATATATTCAAGATCAAAAATAGCAATCTTGTTAACATTAAAATTATCATTCATAGAACAATTTTGGACAACTTGACTAACAGCAGTTAAAATATCTGAGTCATCAGCACTAGATTTAGCAGTAAGAAGAATCTTTTCTTCTTTTACAAGAAACTGTCTAAACTTAGATTTCTTACCCAAAGATGGAATAAGAATGTCAAATTGAGGATACATAATTTTTGGTAATGCCATAATAATTCACTCCATTGATTAAAATTGTATATTAATATTCGAATTGTTATTATTTAGTAACTGATGGATCAACACCGCCAGGTATAGTAGTAGGTGTAGGACCAGTTGTTAAAGTTGTTTGTTGTACAACTGTTGCTGAACTTCCAGTTGTATCTGTTCTTACATTCCAAGATCTATAATTAAAACGCATATTTAATTTTATAAGTTCTTCAGCTCCCCAATGAAGTGGTATGTCTGGCATAGCAACAGGAAATGCATCTTGAAAATCTATTGTTAGTATAGGCACATTTTGGGTTATTTCATTATAAACAAATAATGAAATAGTAGTAGCATAATTTTGTTTATAATCTAATTCATGTAATGTGCCATTACTGACATTAAACGCATATATGCTTTCAATCCATGCTTTAAAAAATGACCAAATACCAGTTTTCTGATCTACATAAAATGACATATCTAAATCAGTAAAAGATGCTCCCCATGCTAATTTTTCTATATTACCAACACCTTGTCTTCTTACTTCAGCAGTCTGTAAACTTATGCCTGGTATATTAACTGATTCAGCAAAAAATTCTATATATCTACTAACATTAAAACCAGAAGCAGATTGCACTAATGGAGGAGGAGTTATACGCACAGCGAATCTATTATTTTTTAATAGACCACCTTGTTTTGCTATATTTGATTTAAATTCGCTTATACTAAATGGCATTTATTTTACACCGATAAAAATGAATCTTTGAAAACTTTAGATTTTTGTGCTCCAGCAAATCTCTCAGTTGGTAACATTAAAGCCATATTCCAATCTGGAACAGGTACATTAAGATATTTACCTTGAACATGATTATGCAGATAACGTTTAAAACATGGTTTAAAATAAGAAAATTTAGAAGCACTACTTAGTATTCTATACGATAATTTTAATTTAGTTGTATCATCGTATTTATTATTTGTTCTAAGAGAATATAAAGCATCCATTAATCTAGCTCTTAATTGTGGTGATATGTAATGGAGATTAATACCATAAAAACCATCTGAGTCTATATCAACTAAAAATATTAATGGAAATTTATCATAATAAGGCAATACGTCTTTTAGTTTTGGATCATACACATACATAAACATCTTACCAATATCTTTTATAGTTATGTTATTTCTAAGATTATCTTTATCTGTCATAAGTTTTTGATTATTGACAGTGGTCACTTCAAAAGCAGTTTTACGAAACCATTTAATAGATTCAGCACTAGTATCATTAGATATACCAGCTCTGCCTGCTTTATTTAAAAGTGTTTGAAATATATAAGCTGTCAAAATTTAATATCCAATTCTTTCTCTGTGAAAATATGAAATGACCATTTGCGTTCTTTACAATATTCTTCTGCTGCTTTCCATTTCGCTTGATTAACACCATATGTCATTACTTCAGTTATATATCTACGACTCTTTTGCGATTGTACCACAGGTGGTTTAGTTTGAATAAGTGGTTTTACTTCAATAACAGAAATATCAATTAATCCAGAAGCATTCTTTTTCTTTACATAAAAATCTGGAAAGTATCTATGCCATCTTCCATCAACAGGTGACTTATAAGGTATAAAAAATTCCTCCGAACTCCACTCTATTACATCAGGATGAATATCCAAATGTGACATTAATTTACACTCCCACATGGACCTATAAATAATATTACTTGGGTTTCCCTTATATTTTTGAGGATTTTTTGGTCTAAAGTAGCCTTTATATGCCATAATTATATAATATTCCCGACAAAAACAATAAATAATTTGTATTCTATTTATAAGGTAAATTGATGTCAATAGCAAGTACTACTCAAAGTATATTAAACAATTTGCCGCTTGGTTTAAGTGCCAAAATAAATGCTACTCTATCTGGTGGTAATTATACTTTTCCATCAGATTTAAATTCAAATTATTATTTAATGTTTAATTTTTGTCAATATACTAGAGAAGATTTAAATTCTATTGGATCAGCCCCAACTATTGCGCAAGTAAGATTACCAGTACCAACATCTTTAACTGATAGTTATAATGTTAATTATAATGAAGAAGATCTTAACACTGCTATTGGTGGCGGGGCTAGTGCTGCTTTGCAAGGCGATTTAAGTGGTTTGGGTGGAGTTGCAGCTGCTGCTGCAGGTATACAAGCATTGGGCGGAACAGCGATTGGTGGAGCTCTTTTAAATTCAACAGCGGGAGCAGCTGCTTCAGCTATGTCTGGCATATCTTTAAATCCATTTACTACTGTTATGTTTAAATCACCACAATATAAACAATATAATTTTAGCTGGCGTTTATTTCCTAAATCACAACCTGAAGCATTAGCAATAAGAAATATAGCAACATTAATTCGTTATCATATGTTACCTGATCGTAGTGGAGGATTTGGTGGTGCTATTCTTACTTGGCCAAGTTTAGTTAGATGTCAAATTGTAGCTAAAGGTAATGAATTATATCCGTTTAAATATGGTGTTATTAAAGATTTTCATGTTAATTATGCTCCAGATGGTACACCATCATTTTACAAAGATGGGCAACCAACAGCAGTTGAAATGGGATTGCAAATACAAGAAGTAGAATATTTCTTAAAATCAAAAACAGGTTCAAGTGTATAATGTCAGAACAATATTTTAAAAAATTTCCTACAATAACATATAATGGTTACCAAGCTGTTAATTTGATGGTACGTACTGCTCTTATTGAAAAATTTTATAATCAATCTAGTAGTTACTATAATATAGATTTAATTAATTCTCAACGAGCAGATAGTTTATCAAGTGATGTTTACAGTGATTCGTATATGTCTTGGATTTTATATCTTTCCAATAAGATAATTGATCCATATTATGGATGGAATTTATCTCAATATGATTTTAATAATTTTTTAATAACAAAATATGGATCTGTTGCAACTGCTCAGAAAAAAATTGCTTATTGGAATAACAACTGGTATGATAATCCAGAACATATATCAGTATCACAATATAACGCTATGCTTGATTATCAAAAGAAATATTATGAAGCTGTTTATGCTGGTAAAAAGATTTTAGAATACCAACGTAAACAAGATGATTGGGTTGTTAATACTAATCAAATTTGGGAATATACTACTGATGGTAATCCAAATGTAATTCTTGATGAAAAAATAACAATATATGCTAACAGTTATCCTGTCGCTAATGGTCAGTTGCTTTTTGCTAATAGTAGTCTTGTTAGAATACATCAAGTAGGCGGAATAACAAATAGTTATTCAAACTCAACGGCAAACGTAACTATTTCTGGTGAAACTAAAGACAACAGAGTCCATATAATTACTGCTAATTTAATCGCTAAAAATATATCAGATGAAGAATATGTGTATTGGAGTCCTGTATCATATTATGATATTGAGGATATTAAAAATACTTATAACGGAAATATCAGAGTGTTGAACCCAGAATATGCTACTGTAGCAGCATTACAACTAAAAAGATTATTAAATGGCAGCTTATAATCCTGGCGATATCTTAGTAGCAGAATTAACTATAAAAGGCGCTGACTTCAAAAGAACATTTTTAACTCTTGATGTTTATGAGAGTTTAGCTACGCCTGGTATTATAGTAAAAATAGCTATATTAGATCCAGAAGATTTTATCGGTAATGCTAAAATTGGTGGTGGTGAAGAAGTTAGTTTAGCATTTAAATCACCTGGATCAGATTTTATAACTTATAAATTAGTTATTAATTCAATTAATAATGTACAATCAACACAATCTATGAAAGCAAAAACATATAATATAACTTGTTGTTCTAAAGAAGCTCATACTGCTAGAGACAAATATGTTTCTAAATCGTATGAAAAAACTCCTTTTCATACTATGATAAAAAATATATTTGAAGAGTTTATAGGAAGCAAAAAAACACTCAATATTGAAGAAACAAAAGGTATGCACAATTTTATTGTACCTAAATTAAAACCTTTTCAAGCTATTGATGCTATGAGACGTAGATCTACTTCTAGTGAAAATACATCTGGTTCATTTTTGTTTTTTGAAAATCAAGATGGCTATCATTTTACTACCATTGAAAAAATATTTAAAGATAAAAATATAATTAAAACATTAGTACAGAATGCTGCTACTGGTTCTGATTTCCTTGGCGTTAAAGGTAATGCAATATTATCGGTTGATATCCCAGAACAAATGAGTACATCAAAATCTATTAGTCAAGGCTATTTTAATCAAAGTTATAGAACATTTAATATGCAGACAAATGAGTATAAGATAAAAGATAATATTAAAGATCCTGATAAAGGAACAACAAAAGGTGGTACTGGTGAGAGATTATCATCAGCATTAAAACAATTACATTCTGACTTAGCTGCTAAAATTTCTGTTATGCCAGTTAATAACCATAAAGATATTGGTCTAAATCAAAAATCTGGCATACCAGAGCAATCACCAGTTCAAATTGCATATGCTGATTCTATCGCATCAAGTAAAATTAATTTATCTACTATTGGTGATAGCAAATTAAAAGCTGGCGGTATGGTCACAGTTAATTTATTAAAGAAAATTGCATTATCGACAATGCCAACTGCCGACGTAACTTTATCTGGTGATTTTTTAATATTTAATTGTCGCCATAAAGTTAATCCACCAGGTACAGTTGGACCTCGTTATACTTGTGAATTACAACTTGTTAAGGGCGCATATGAGGAAAGCTTTTCATGACAGAAAGAGCTCTTGGATCTAATTTTAAATGGTTTGTTGCTAATGTTGTCAATCGTGGTGATGGCAAAGAAGGCGATAAAGACAAAACAGAATCAGGTCGTGTTCAAATTCGTATTGTTGGTAAACATGACGATAAGAAAAATATTCCTGATAGTAAACTACCATGGGCTGTACCTATGTCGCCTATTGGTGGATTGTTTAGTGGCGCTGGACGTGGCGGCACAGGTACAACACCAGTTGGATTAAAAAAAGATTCTGTTGTAATTGGTTATTATGCTGATCATGATGAATCAATTCCAGTTATTTTTGGTTTATTGCATCGTGCTGGTACTGATGGCGGTAATGATGGTGAAACAACTAATCCAGATGGTAACGATCTTCCTAAAGGAGCTAGAACTGCTGCTACAAAAGGTAAAGACGAAAATGATGTAACTAAGAAACGTTTAACAGAAGATCTAGGTAAAGCAAATCAATTACATCTTAATATTCCAACCTTAGGTAATTTACATTTTGATGGCGGTAAAATATTAGATGGAATTAATAAAGTAGATCCAAGTAATCTTTCTGGTTCAATACCAGGGGCACTAAGTGCTATTAAATCTATGACTAATACTCTTGCTGTAGCTGGTTCGTTAATGTCTAATTTTCAAAAATTAGCATCAGGAAAATTAGGTCTTGGTGATGTTATGAGTTTAGCAAACAAAGCTGCAGGTTTAGTTAATAGTGCTCAGAGTATAGCAGCTGCTGCTCATCAAATTAGTTCTATAGCAGGATCCATTCCTTCAACACCACAAGCACAAATAGCAAAAGCCCTTACACTAGTAAATACAGGCAAATATGCTGTATCTGATCCAGTAGGTTTTGCTGCTCAAATTGCATCTAATCCTTCATTGGCTTTAAGTGTTGTTCAAAAAGCAGTAGCAACAGAACAGATGTTAGCAAATGCTTTTAGTGGCGCTAATCCTTTAGCTGGCATTGTAGGTGCATTAGGTGGATTAGATGGGCTTAAAAAATTAGCTGGAGGTGCACAAGGATTACTTGGTCCTTTAACAGGTACATTTGGTGCTGCTACTGCTATAGCTGGTATGATGAAAGGATCTGCTGGAGCAGCGTTTGCTGGTTTAAAACCACCTTCGATACCTAAAATACCTGGCTTACAAATACCAAACATACAGACACCTAACATAAGTAATATATTAGGTGTAACAAATAGTTTAAGTAATATTGCTGGTGTAGCTGCTAATATTACTGGTGGATTACCTATATCAGGAGCATTAGGTACTATTGCAAATGATTTGCGTGCTGTTAGCAGTATTGCTGGTTCATTAAATAATTCAATATTACAAGTTTCAGGTGCAGTAAGTATATCTGGTTTTAATGGTTTAAGTTTAAATAATCCAGGTGTATATACTGGAATAACATCAAGTTTAGCACCGATACAAATTATTAACCCACCAACAAGTTTATCTATACCTCCTACTATTATTAATAATGTTAATATAACTTCAAAAAATTACAATATTAATTCATTAATAAATTCTTCAATACAAGTAGCTATACCAGCTGGCGTAGCTATCAATACACTTCAAAATATTATTAATCAAAACAGTGGTGTTTCTTATAATATAACTGGCACAATTTATAAGGTTTAATGATAATGGCATTTTCAGATCCAAACGCAGCAGCTAAAAACCCACCAGATACATCAGTTAGACATCCTGAAACTTCACATAATGCTGAATACTATACAAATAAAAAAGCTACAACAGAATCTGGACATGAATTTGAATTTGATGATACAGTAGGAAGTGAACGTATACGTATTGGACATAAATCAGGTTCTTATATTGAATGGTCTCCAGATGGAAGAAAAACTGAAAGCGTTGTAGGACAAGAACACAAGTATGTGTCTCAAGGTAGTACTTGTACTATTGATGGCAATAGCGATCACAAGTATAATGGTAATTTGAGAATATCTTCTGCTGATCAACATATGGAAATAAATGGTGTTTATTCTGTAGCTGCTAGTGAACAATTTGTTTTTACTGCACAGAAAGCATCTACTATAATTGTTTTAGATGATTTGTTTATTATGTGTAAGAATTTAACTGTAGTTACAGAAGCTGATGCTAATTTTCAAATTGGTGGTTCATTAGCAATAAGTGCCACTGCTGATATTAATTTGCAAGCAGGCGGTGTTGTTTCAATTAGTTCTGGTGGTGAAATGAGTACAAAGAATGGTGGAACAAATACACTTACAGCACCAAAAATAGATTTTAAATCAGGATAATAAAATGGTACAAGTTCATAGAAATAACGATGATAGAGCTTGTGGTGCTACAACTACTGTAGTTGGGCAAGGATTTGTTTTTGTTGATGGTCAACTTTGGGCAGTAGATGGTGATCCAAATACTGATGGTGGTGGTGGTCTAATTCCTGGCAAAATAGCAGCTATCTATATTAATGGCAAAAGAGTTATAGGTAAAGGTGATGATGCAGATCCAGATTCATTATGTCCTATTGATCCTATTCATTGTGATCCAAAAGCAACTAGTGGCGACGCAAACGTAACAGCGAGTTAATAAATGTCAAGAGCTCAAATAAATACAGCATATAAAAAACAACCAGAACTATTTTCTGATTTTCTTGGTAATTTAGATTTGCACCCATTGTCTAATGATATTGCTCGTGTAACTAATTCTGAAGCTGTAAAACAAAGTATTAAAAATCTTGTACTAACAAATTTTGGTGAAAGACCATTTCGTCCTAATTTAGGTTCAAATGTGTGGAAAATGCTTTTTCAACCATTAGATGGTTTTGCTATTCAAGATATTAAAAATTATATTAAAGAAACTGTGATATTTTTTGAACCACGTGCTAATTTATTAGATGTATCTGCAGCTGCAAGTCCAACAGATGAAAATAAACTTGTCGTATCAATAACTTTTAATTTAATAAATACTACAAATATAGATACTTTAAACCTTATTTTACAAAGAGTCCGATAAATGGCAGCTAATAGTTCATTAGATTTAGTTTCCCTAGATTTTGATTCAACAAAAGCTAGCTTAAAAACATATTTACAATCTCAATCTGCTTTTAAAGATTATAATTTTGAAGGCTCTAATATTAATATCTTATTAGATGTTTTATCTTATAATACATTTTTAAATTCGTTTTATCTTAACATGGTTGCTTCAGAATCATTTCTAGATTCTGCTCAATTAAGAGACAGTATTGTTTCACATGCTAAAGAATTAAATTATCTTCCTAGATCAAGTAAATCATCTAGAATTACTTTAGAACCATTTACTATAAGATTAAGTGCAGATGCTAGTGCACTTGTTATGCCAAAAGGTACTAGATTCAGTGGTACAACAGGAGGTGTATCTAGAACTTTTGTTACTGATGGTAATTACGTTAATAACGTACCAGTATATGATGATACTACTAATCCACCTACAAATATATTTACTATTTCTCAAAGAATATATGATAGCATTGGTGCTTCAAGTATTGTTGATCCATTTGTATTATATCAAGGTGTTTATCAAACAGATACTTTTGTAATGGATTATACTATTGATACACAACGTTTTGTTCTAACTGATCCAACTATTGATACTGATAGTATAACTGTAACTGTAACAGAAAATTCTGGTGCGTCAATTTATAATTATGTTTATGCATCTACATTGCTTGACGTTAGAAATATTGATCCTAAATTTTTCCTTCAAGCAGCAGATAATGGAAAATATGAAATAGTTTTTGGTGATGATATTATTGGTCGTCGTCCTCGTAACAATGCACTTATTACTGTTGAATATAGAGTAAACAATGGTTTAGATGGTAATGGTGTTACATTATTTACTTTAGATACTGATGTAGGTGCTACTAGTGGTGGTACATTTGTCAATGTTTCTTTATTACAATCAGCATCTGAATTTCCAGGCGGATCATATAATGGTGCTGATTTAGAATCTAGTCAACAAATAAAATTTAAAGCGCCAAGATATTTTCAAACACAAGAACGTGCAGTAAATGCATCAGATTATTCTATTCTTTTAAGAAATGCTTTTCCTGAAATTCAAACTACTGCTGTTTTTGGTGGCGAAACATTAGATCCTCCATTTTACGGTAAAGTGTTTATATCAGTAAAAATTAAAGATGTTGATGGATTACCAGATGCTAAAAAAACAGAATATATAAATTTTCTTAAACCACGTGCACCTTTGTCAATTGATTCAATCATTATTCAACCTGAAAATCTATATTATAAGATTACATCTACAATTAATTATAATATCAATATTACTAAAGAAACACCAGCTCAAATTAGATCAGCAGTTTATAATAATATTGTTACCTATGATAATACATATCTAGGTGATTTTAATGTTACATTAAGAAAATCAAAACTTACTGCATCAATTGATTCTTCTGATCCAAGTATTGTAAGTAATGAAACTGCGATTACAATGTACAAAAAAATTGTACCATTCCTTGGTGTTCCTCAAAATATAATAATTAGATTTGGTATTCCATTATTTTCACAGGGTGCTGAACTATTAGATCCACATCCAGAAAAAGATCTACATGCTATTACTAGTTCATATTTTTCTTATGGTGATTTCCCAACAGTTTTATTTGAAGATGATGGTATTGGAAATATTAGAATTGTAAGATCTGATGGTCGTGGTAATCATTATAAAGTAGTCAATATTGGAACCGTAGATTATGGTACTGGTGTTGTAAGTTTAGTAAATTTTAATATTAATAATTTTCAAAATCAAGAAATAAGAATTTATGCTATTCCAGCTTATGATGATGTTGCTGTTAATGGTAACAATATTCTAGAACTTGGTTTAGATGAAATTAATATCAATGTTCAGACTGTAAGAGAATAATGAGCCAAATAGAAAAAACAGTATCAAATTTAATTACTTCTCATTTTCCTTATTTTATTCAGGAAGAGGGACCAGTATTTGTTGAGTTTGTAAAACAATATTACGAATGGATGGAGCAATACTCCACTAGTGGTGTAGGTAATCCCCTTTATTATTCTAGAAATTTTCTTGATAATAAAGATATTGACACTACAGTTGATTCTTTTGTTGTTTATTTTAAAGAAAAATATTTAAAAAATATTCAGTTTAATACTGCTGCTTCTACTAGAAAAATGGTTAAACACAGTCTTGATTTGTACCGCTCTAAAGGTACAAAACGAGCAATCGATCTTCTTTTTAAAGTAGTTTTTGACACACCAGCAGATGTTTATCTTCCTGGTGATGATATGTTTAAATTATCTAGTGGAGATTGGTATGAACAAACATATCTAGAAGTATCTTCTTCTCCTACTAATATATTTTTTGTTGGTAAACAAATTACTGGATTACAGTCTGGTACAACTGCATTCGTAGAAAAATTAACAAGAAAAAAAATTAAAAATGTCTTTATTGAAGTTTTTACTATATCACTGACTATACAAGGTTCACATTTTATTACTGGTGAACTTATTAAAACTACGTCACAATCATCATATTATAATAATCCAAAAATAATAGGTTCACTGACAACTGTTACTGTTATTACAGGTAGTAAAAATTTTGCTATAGGTGATACTGTAGATATTACTTCATATGAAGGTATTGGTGCTAAAGGGCTTGTTACTGATATATCTGATATAACTGGTAAAGTAAAATTTATTTTAGTTGATGGTGGCTTTGGTTATACCAAAAATGCTAATGTAATAATTTCAGAAAAAGTATTACATTTAGCAAATGTTCAAATTACAAATGCTAATTATACAGTTGATTCATATTTTAATAATTTTGATTACATTACATCTAAGCAAGCACAAATAAATTACGCTAATGCTACAAGTGATTTTGCTATTGGTGCAAATCTTTATACCTATAGTGGTGGTTCACAAACTGGTAAAGCAATTATTCAAGGTATATCTGGTAATTCATTATCAGGTAATTTATATCTTAGTGTTTTATCTGGTAATATGATTAGTACAAAATATTATACAGAAAGTAATACTATAACTGCTAATGCAGGTATTATCCCATATATTGATCAAAGTGCTAGCGCTAATACTATTGGCACACGTGATACAATAACAATTAATTATTCTAATTCGTCATCATTTATTTTAAATGAACCAGTTTATCAATATTCTAATGTTGGTATAGAAACTGCTTCTGGTATAGTTACTGAATTATTAGTAACTAATAAAAGAGCAAATACTGGTATTATTGCTATATCAAATGTTTATGGATTATTTGTTAATACTAAACCTTTAATTGGTTCAATTTCAAATAACTCAGCAAATATAGATTCAATTAGTATTGAATTAGGCATTGTTCTTGCTACACCAGCTACTTTTACTAGAACAGGTAACACAATATCAGGAAATATTATTTCTGTTGCTGCAACATCAATAGGAATAGCACCAGCTGCTACAGTTACAATATCAAATAATTCTTTTGTTATTACAGGTGCTTCTAGTTCTGGTAATGTTGTTACTGTAGTAGATACAACTCATATTATCGCAGGATCACCAATAACAATTACTTCTGGAACTGGTGTATTAGCAACAAATACCTATGTTAGTACTATTGAAAGTCCAAGTACTTTTACTTTAACAAATATACCAACAACACCATTATCAAGTGCTTCAATTTTAGTATGGCCATATGTAGGTGAATTATCTACTTTAACTACAACAACTGTTGTTGGTATAATAAATACTCATGCTATTACTTTATCACAACAACCGTCAATACCTCTTGCTAATGCTACTTTAATATTTACTCCGGCTAAGTTTCAATTTTACAGTAATGCTGGTAATTTTATTACATCTTCTAATTGGTATGACGGAAACACATATAGTAATGCTACTATAACTTCAATTTCACATGGTTATCTAGCTAATTTTAATATTCCATCTACTCTTTCATATCCTGAAACATTGGCTATTAATACTGATTTTGTTTTAGATTATCTTGATGTACCATTAAACGCATTTGATTACGGTATTAGTCCTACTGTTATTGCTAATGATTCAAATTCAAATGTTCTTGCTAATATTTTAAATTTTGAAGAAATAACAATTGGTGGTATTACCAGTCTTGTTGGTATTGACGAAGGCGCTGAATATGATGTGGCACCGATTGTTAATATTAATGAAAAAATAATTTCAGTATATGATAAAAAAGATATAATTATATTTTATACAAATGCTACTAAAAATTTTGCTATTAATGAAATAATAACTCAAAATAATATTGTTCCTATAACACCAAATACTAGTGGTGTTAATGCTTCATCTAATAGTATTTTAATTGCATCAGCTAATACTTTATTTTCAATTAATGAAAAAATTTATTATAATGTTTTACCAGGTGATGCTCCTATAGGTGGTTTAACAGGTAATACATATTATTATGTTGTTACTGCAAATAGTTCTGCTATTCAACTTTCAACTGTTTCTGGTGATCCAGCTATTGTTATTACTGAATCTAATACTAGTCTTAGATCGCCTCAATATTTAATAGCTGATACTGGTGCTAGAGGATTAGTTAAATCAGTAAACTCAATATCTATTTCAGTTAAATTAATAAATTTTGAAAACAATTTCTATAATGGTTATGTTATAAAAGGTGATAGTTCTTTATGTTCAGCACTTGTTACTGGTATTACTGTTGACAACAAAACTAAACCAATGGGCGATAATGCAATCGTTACTGCAAATGTTATTGTTGAGCAAGGCGCGGTTACTAATTTAAAAATTATTGATTCTGGTTTTGGTTATGTTAACAAAGAGTTTGGTCAATTTATTTCATCAGATGGATTAAGAGCTGGTACAGTAGTTATGAATTTAGGTACTAGAAATGAATTAGATACTACAAAAATAGGTCAAGAAGGTAAAGCTGCAGGATATTATAGAACACAAAACGGATTTTTATCTTCGTCTAAAAAAATCCGTGATGGTGAATATTATCAAGAATTTTCATACGAAGTTAGATCAGCAGTTACTCTTGATAAATACGAAGCTATGTTAAAACAATTACTCCATGTAGCAGGTACTAAATATTTTGCAGCTACAATTATAACTTCTAATATTCCTGTATCAACAATTATAAATTCTACAGTTGAAATAAACTAACAAAGGCAACTAAATTAATGACACAATCACTGATACCAAACATTTATCGTTATAACTCAGCTGAAAATTTTCTTAATACATTTTCTTCTGGCGGTATTAATGGTAGTTTTTATTATGTTTTTGCTGGTAACAGTTTAGATTATGAAAATTCTACAATTTTACCTATTAATGATAACACTTATGAAACTATTAATGATGTTTATAGAAATATGATTTTTGGTAAACTAGTTCAAAATTCTGATGTATCTTTAATGATTCGTAATATTGAATGGAAATCTGGTTCAATTTATGCTATGTACGATGATAAAGATCCATCAATAAGTTCTAAAGATTTTTTTGTTTATGTTTTAGAAGGTGAATTTTATAATATTTTTAAATGTTTGGATAATAATAGTGCTGCTGCTTTAAATTTAAAAGATTCAAATATAACAACTGTTATACCAAGTATTTCATCTATTGGTACAGACGGAATACAATATAACCCATCAGATGGTTATGTTTGGAAATATATGTACAGTGTTAGTAATGATATTTTTAATAAATTTTCAACAGACAAATATATTCCATTTATTGCTAATACATCTGTAACAAATATTGCTGTACCAGGAGCTATTGATACAATTAAAATTTTAGGAATTGGTGCTGGTTATAGTAATTATATTATAAATGGTACATTTTCTACAACTGATGTAGGTGTTCTTTCAAATTCTGCTTATTATGCTATTAGTACACCTGGTGTCAGTACACAAGACGATTTTTATAAAGGTTGTATACTTGCAATTACTGATGGTACTGGCCATGGTCAATACAGAACAATCGTAACTTATAGTGGTAGTGAAATTGGTAGACCTAGATATGTACAATTAAATTCACCATTTACTATTGAACCTGATAATAGTTCAATTTATTCAGTGTATCCTGGTGTTTATATTCAAAGTGAACAAACTCAAACTACTAATGCTGTAGCTTGGGCATATATTAATCCAGGAAGTAATACTGTTTCTAGAATTGAAATGTTAAATCCTGGTGCTGGTTATAAAACAGCAACTGCTAATGTTTATGCTGCCGAACCAGTTAATGTTATTGCACAAGCAACTATTAGACCGATACTTTCGCCTCCAGATGGTCATGGTGCTCATCAAGATCAAGAATTGTATTGCTCAACTGCTGCTATAAGTACTAAATTTGCAAACACTGAAGGCAATACTGTTCCTTCAGTTAATCAGTTTAGACAAATTGGACTATTAAAAAATCCTATGTTTAATTCTGCTTCTCTTCATTATAATACTATTGATAATAGTAACAGAGGTAATTTTACTAACGGAGAAACTGTATATAATTTTTATCCTAAACCAATTCAAAATTTTGTATACATTTCACAAGATACAAATACTGCTATTGTTAATACTGATGTTACTGTTGGAACATTTAATTTATCATTAACACCAAATACTAGAATTTACGTTTCGAATGGTACAAATGATGGCATATTTACAGTAGCTTCTTTAACTAACAATAGTGAAATTGTTTTTAATGAAACTTCAAACTTTGATTTTTCCAATGCTACAATATATATTTTAGATACACAAGCTTATGGTACAGTTATAGAAAACCCAGCTGGAATTATTACTTTAAGTAATATTAGTGGTTTAATTAAAAATGATGCTATTCTTGTTGGAAATAGTTCTGGTGGTTATTCTAATGGTATAATTTACACTAGTATAAATGACGAAAACAAAAATTTTAATACTTTTGTTCAAACATATAGATATGTTGGTACACAAACTTCTGGTAATTTTATAAACAATGAAACTGTAACACAAGTTGCATTAAATATTTCAAATGCAGTATTATTTGCTGTAGAAACTTTTAATGCTATTACTAGTTATTATGTAACAAATCAAAATGGTATTTTTGACACTTCTAATACAATATATGGTGAATCTTCTGGAGCAGTGGCTACATTAACATATAAATATTTACCAGAACTAGTATTTGGAAGTGGTGAGATATTGTATTTAGAAAATTTAGCTTCAATAACAAGATCAAATACACAAACTGAAACGTTCAAACTCGTTTTTGAATTTTAAAAGAGGTTTCGAATCAAATGGCATTACAAACTAATCTCAGTGTTTCTCCATATTTTGATGATTTTGATGAGAACAAGAGTTTCTATAGAGTACTATTCAAACCAGGCGTTTCAGTACAAACACGTGAATTAAATCAAATCCAGTCAATAATGCAAAATCAAATTGAAAAATTTGGTTCAAACATATTTAAAAATGGATCTATTATTTCGGGAGTTAATTTTACTTTTGATAGTAATTATAATTATGTTCGTATTTCTGATACAGATATTAATGGCATTCCTACTACACCATCGTCTTATGTTGGATTAAATGTTATATCTGATTCGTCAGGATTAACTGGTAAAATTTTGCAAGCTGTAGATGGTTCACAAGTATCATTAACTGGTGATACAAAAACTCTTTTTATTAATTATATTAATAATGGTAATGATGGTCAAACAACATCATATGCAGAAGGTGAAACACTTACCATTTATAATACATATAACAGTCTTTATTCTGTAAATATTAATAATGGTGGATTAGGATTCAGTAATACAGATACAGTTGTATTTGCTAGTGCTATTAGAATTAGAAACCCAGATGGATTACCATCTACAGATCCTTCATATACTACTGCTTGGAAAAGCAATTTTAATATAAATGATACTATTACACAACCAGATACTAGTAGTCAAGCTAAAATTTTTGATATCTTAAATAATTATCAATTTCAAGATGACCCTTCACATTTATATGATGATATTATTCTTCGTATTCAACCATTAAGTTCTGATTTATTAAATAATTTATCTACAACGCCATGGGTATTTAAAAATACAACTGTTGATACTTCCGTACATAATACTATTGTAGATACTACAAGCAGTGGTGCTGCACGTGTAATTCAAACTATTGGTTTACATGCAGCTGGTCAAGTTATTACAGATGCAATTGGTTTTGTTAATGGAATTGCAGTAACAAATGGTGGTACAGGTTATAGTGTATTACCATATGTTACTATTCAACCTGCTAAAAATACAGCAAGTATTAATGATTTAAACTTAAATGCTGTTAATTACGTAACCAAAATTAAAACACCAGTTGGTTTTACAGCATCTGGTTCTGGTTATTCAATGTATGTAACAGAAGGTTATATTTACCAGAAAGGTTACTTTCTAAAAGTACAATCACAAAATGTCATTGTCAGTAAATATTCTAATATGCCAGATGGTGTATCTGTAGTATTTCAAACAAATGAATCTATTATTAACTCAAATCAAGATTCATCATTATTAGATAATGTTATTGGTCAAAGTAATGCAAATGCACCTGGTGCTGATCGTTTAAAACTAGTACCTAATTTAATTGTAGTAGCTACAACTGATGCTAATGCTTCAGATTTATATTACAGTTTAGTAGATTTTAGTGAAGGTAATCCATTTAAACAAAATATCTATACATCATATAATGAAATTAATAATGAAATGGCTCGTAGAACTTTAGACGAAGCGGGCGATTATGTTCTTGATGAGTTTTTAGCAACTACAAGATCACCAATAGCATCTGATACAAGTAATACACAACCTGAAGCTAGTTTAATTTCTGTTGTAGTTGATCCTGGTAAAGCATATATTAGTGGTTATAGAGTAGAAACAACCGATAATTATTTTAAAACTATTAATGCTGGTATTAATACTGGTTATAGTAATAATCAAATTGTCAGTATTGATTATGGTAATTATATTAGAATTACTGAATTAGGCGGAAATTTTCCGTTTATGAATGCTGGAAAAGTATATTTCTACGATACTGCTAAACAATATATTACAAATAAAGCAACTATTGTTACACCTGTTAATATTACACCAAATACTAGTGGTGTTAATGCAATAGCTGATACAATTTTAATTACTTCAGCTAATTTATTGTTTTCTGTTAATGACAAAATATATTATAATGTTCCTGCAGGTCAAACAGCAATCGTTGGTATGACTGGCAATTCATATTATTATGTTATTACTTCAAATTCTACTGCAATTCAAGTATCGCCTACTTTAGGTGGTGTAACAGTAAATATTACTGAAGCTAATGCAAGTCCTAGAATTTATCATAATTTAACAGTAGACACAACAGCAATTACATATAAAGGTAATCGTGTTGGTGAAGCAAGAATTCGTTCATTAGATCTTGAAAGTGGCGCACCTGGAACAAATACTGCTGTTTATAGATTATATTTGTTTGCTACAAAAACTTATGGTGGTTTTAACTTTAAAGATACAAGAAGTGTATTTTTTAGCAGTGCATCAGTAAGTGGTATTGCTGATATAGTTTTACAACCAGATCTTGTAACTGGTGTAAATGCAGCTTCAATAGTAAATTCTAATAAAAATAAATTAATTTTTAATAGTGGTATTACTAATACTATTCAAAATATATCTAATGTTAATTATTCATATAGAACAGTTAATAATTCAATTAGTTTTGCTAATACTGGACTTGCTACAATAAATTATTCATCCGTACCAAATGAAATTTTTCCTTATTATGGTCAACTATCATTTTCACAACTAGAAGAATTATATGTTGTGCCTTCTGCTAATTTAGTTGGATCTGTTCCATTAATTGGAACTGTATCAACAACATATGGCAGCAATACAATTACAGGCGTTTCAACTAACTTTGTTAATGAATATAATGTTGGTGATTTTATTTATATTCAATCAACTATTCTTGGTGCTAATATCGCTCCACATTCTGCTATTATTTCTAATTATATTAATATCACTAATAATCCATTTATTAATGGTGATGCTGTAACTTATACAGTTTCTTCTGGTAATACATCAATTGTTGGATTATCAAGTGGTGCAACTTATTATGTTATTAATGCTGATGCTACACAATTTAAATTAACTAGTAGTTTTGGTAATACAACTCCTATTGATATTTCATCAGCTACAGGTAGTGATGAAATAGGGCATCAATTTACCGCTGCTTCTGCACATACTGCTGTTAAACAAATTGTAGCCATTTATAATAACACATCATTACAAGTAAGTTCAAATTTAGAATTTAATTCTATTAGTGCAAATACATACTATTTCTTTCCACAAAATCTTGCTATACCTTTTGGAACAAATGAAAATTATTCAGCTAATGTTGATGCAACTCAAAAATTATTAACATTAAACTTAGGTAATAGATTACAAGGTACAGGTACAGTACCCGTTTCTGTAACATATTCAATAAACAGATCAAATGTATCACCAGGTACAAAAACGGCACAAAGAAATATTCCAGTAAAAATAACAACTGCTTCTAATCCTGGTGGATCAACAGGACCGTGGTGTCTTGGATGTCCAGATATTTTCCGTTTAAAACAAGTTAAAGTAAATGGTGCTATAAAAACATCTTCTTTCTATATCGATCATAATCAAAATCCTGATTTTTATGATTTAGGTTATCTATATCTTGAACCAAATTCAAATCTATCATTAACTAGTTCAGATATTATTGAAGTTCTTTTTGACGCATTTATTGTTAATACTACAGGTTATTTTACATCTACTTCGTATTTGTCATCAAATAACATTCAACAATTTATTAATGACAGTTATAGTCTTACTGATTTAACTAGTAATGGTTTAATTAATACGTATGAAGTTTCTGAATTTTATTCAAACAAAGATGGTTATTTTGATTTATTAAATTCAATAGATTTTAGACCACAAGCATTACCAACTATTGATGTTTATGCATCTAGTGCTTATTCTCCTCAATCACCAGGTTACAGTCCTTCTGGTTATTATCAAACTAATGTTGATCCTATTAGTACTGTATTTTTTACTGGTGATACAAATGGTGGAGCTGATATTAAGTTTCCAATACCAGATAGTAATTTAATTGGTACCATTTCATTTTATTTACCTAGAATTGATACAGTTGTAGTTTCTAAAAATGGAACTATAAACATAATTCATGGTGTACCTGGTATATCACCTTCATTAATTAATCAACCATCAGATACTCTTTTAGTTAATAATATTTTTATACCATCTTATCCAACTTATCCTAAAGTACCTAATAATAGAACATTAGAAATTCTTAACACAAGAATGGCGAGTGAAAAATATTCAACACAAAGAATTAATTCTAAAGTAACATCTACTTTATTAACAAATACAACTAATGTTCAGCCACGTGGATATAGCATGGCAGAAATTGCTAAACTTGAAAGACGAATTCATGATCTAGAATATTATGTAAGTCTTAATACATTAGAAGCATCTACAACTAATCAAATTATTCCAAGTTCAATTAATTCTTCAATTGAACGATTCAAATACGGATTCTTTGTAGACGATTTCCATACATCTAATTTCTCTGATACAAGTAATCCAGAATATTCAGCTTCTACTCAATTTTTTAATTTGTATCCAAAAGCAGATGCTATTAATCTTATTCACGGAGATCAAAATCATTGGTCAATGAATATATTAGCTGAATCTGCTGTTGTAAGACAAGATGTAGCAACTTATAAAGATTTGCCACAACCTTGTGTTCTTACTAATGGAGATCCATTTGTTATTATTGAAGTAACTGATCAACAAGCAAATCCATACGTAGCTGATGGTGCAGTTGAAACATATTATCCAACAAGATTTGCTGATTTTAATCAACCATGTACATTATATTTTTACACTTATGGTAAACCATCAAGTTTTGATATTTACCAAGGTGCATATGGAGCTGGTATTCATGGGGGAGGCACTTTACTTGCTCAATCTTCTAGTGCAGTACATTTAACTAATGACGATTTAACATTTTTAAAAACTTTCTCACAATTTAATGATACTGATGTTATACTTGATACAAACAATCCTACCATTAATGGTGATTTTGTTACTGGATCTGGTAAAATAACATTTGATCATAATATTTCTGGTGGTACTGGATATAAAATTGTTGCAACAAAAGGTACTGGTGCATTAAAATGGCGTTGGCTATTAGAGTATCCAATTAATTCACAAGATTATACTGATTGTAAAATTGATGTTGGACCGATTCAACCAACTACAACCACTACTACAACTAGCACTTCAACAACAACTAGCACTTCAACAACAACTAGCACTTCAACTACATCTACGTCAAGTTCAACTACATCTACGTCAAGTTCAAGTTCAACTACATCTACGTCAAGTTCAACAACAACTAGTACTTCAACAAGTACAACTACATTAGGTGTCGCAAGAAATACATTATATAATTTAGAATCTTCTATTACTTCTTATAATGGATCTAGTTTTCCTTTTGGAAATAACCCAATTAATGTTCTTAACTTAATGGGCGCACCAGCATTAGCTAGTTCATATGGTGGTCTTGCGGATTCTGGATGGATTGGAACATTAGGTCCAAATATTCGTAGTTGGACTCCAACAAAAGTTGCAGGTATATCTGCAGGTTTAGTAGCTTCAACTGATGGTACCAAATTTAAAACTGTACAAATCAGTCCATCAACAATGACAAATTTAATTAGAGCAGATCTTTATAATAAAACTGGCATAAATTATTTAATGGATTCTTCTAATGGTGTCGATTTAATAACATATATCCATGAATTATATTATACATACTTTGGTAGATTACCAGAACCTTCTGGTGTTTATTATTGGGTATGTAAAGTAATTGTCAATGGTAATACACTATCAGATCTAGATGCTATATTCAATAATATTAAAAATGCTTTAATTACAGCAGCAGGTGGAGGTTCGCTTCCTTTTGAAGGACTACAAGATTTATTTAATACAAGTCCTGATGTAGTATCATCTTTTAGTCCAGCATCATTACCTGCAGGATTTAACTATAGTTCTTATCCTAATTCTTATTTCTTCGAAAGACAACCAGATCAAAATAATGCATCGCTTCCTTTACTTGAAAATACTTCAACATCATATGGAAGTTCTGCTGCTTTATCTGGATATGTAACTCAATATTATGTTGATGTTGGCGGTCTCTTTACAAATCCGTTAACAGAAATGTTTAAAATTGATGATAAACAAACACTTATAGACGGTCTCAGTGCTGCTATAAATCAAAATATACCATTGGATTCAACTGTTGTTGATACAATTTATCATTATTATATTGATAGCCCAATAACAGGCGGTGCCTCACTTAGAGGCGGTATTGGCAGATTCCCAGAATGGAGTGGGTTTGTTTATTGGGTAGGAAGATATTATCAATATGGCGATTCAATCGACACAATAACTACTAATTTATTTTCTAATCCAAATTGTGTTTTAATAAATAATCATAATCTTGCATTTACATTTACATCACCACCTGCTTATAGTTCAGGAAATGTATTAAGATATATAAATCCTGTAACTTATGTTCGTGCTACAAGTCAAGCTGTTCCTTCAAATTATGGTCCAAAACCTACACCTACGCCAGTAATTACTGTTGCGCCTATTACTACTACACCTACACCTGCAACTGGTCCAGGTCCATCAAATTATCCACCAACTCCTAGTCTTGTTGTTGATCAATGGTTTTATGCTTATAATGGTGATGTAGGTAATATATATTTTAATCCTGCTTATCCTGGTGTAGCATTGAACATTCCTGGAGCTACAGATGGTACCAATCCAATTAGTGATTCGGGTCAATCATATTCATATATATCTGGTGCACCAGGTAATTTAGTTACTAATTTAGGAGAAACTTTTATTCCAGGTGGAAATTATAATTATAATGGTAATTAACAAGAATTTTCTTAAGGAGAACTAAATTGGATATTTCAAACATTAAAAAAAGATTAGCAGTAACTAAGTTCTCTGTTCCTGATCAGTCATTTTATATGCAATTCGTAAGTTTAATACCATACACTCGTTATTATATTATTTTTGATACATTAGATTATACTCAATTTTGTAAACAAGATGGTAAATCTATAGGTGCATCATTAATATCTGATGGATATGGTAAATTAAATTTTACTTTTTATTGGTCTAGACAAAATCAAGATGTTTTGTTACAAAATAAAACTCTTGGAAATATTTTTAATAATAGTAGTGGTAATAAAATTTTAACCATTACTAATTTTAGTGGCACAAGTGTTGGTTCAAAAACTATTCAACTTATTAATAATACACCTGATATCATGTTTACAAAATATACCAATGCTTCAAATATTGTAAAAAATTAAGGAAAATTTGATGACTAATATTTCAATTGCGCGTGCAGCACAAACTTTTACAATAGACCCCGCATCTGTTAAAATGGCTGACCAAATTAATATAACTAGTATTGATCTATTTTTTAAAAGTAAGCCAACAGCACTTGGCAATGATTCTGGTACACAAGAACCAGGTGTTCTCATTTATCTTGTTCCAACAGCAGCTGGCGGTTTGCCAAATTATGGTAATTCTTTAGATAATTTTTCCGCAGCAAGACAAGAATATACAAATATTCAATCATCTTTAGATGCTTCTACATCAACAAAGTTCACATTTATATCACCTGTACCAGTTCGAACTGGTGTTGAATATGCTATAATTGTTAAATATGATAACGATGATCCTGGTTATGTTCTTTGGGCAGCAACTGAAGGTGAAATAAATGTAGATACTAAATTATCTTCAGCTGGTATTGCTGGTAAATACCAAGGTAAATATTTTGAACTTTCAGGGTCATCTTCAAATTGGCAACCGCTCACATATAAAAATTTAAAATTTATTGTATATGTTGCTAGATATGCATATGATGGTGTAATACCTGCAGGCACATTTCCACAATTTGATTTAAATATAAGAAATTATGAATATGTTTCATATAACCAATCAATTGGCACATTTTATAATGGTGAATATGTATATAAAAAATTATCTTCTCCATCAGGAGTAGTTTCAGTTCTTGCTGGTCAATCTATAGCAACAACAACTGGTGGCGGTTTTGCTGGATTATTTTCACCAACTGGTGATGATAGTTATATTGTTGTATTAAATAATGATCAACAAAATGTAAGAAAAGTGCTCAGTGTTTCTAATGACAATAATACTATCCAAGTTGATGAAACTTTTTCATTCTCTAATAGTAGTTCTAACTTTTACAGAACAGCAGTTGCTAAAGTTTATGTTGTAAGAACTGGTTCACTAGTATCAGGCACTAATAGCTTTTTAATATTAAGTGATTCAAATGCAAATTCAACTGTTAGATTTACAAATAATTGTGTTCTTGTTGGTGAACAAACTGGAACAACCGTTTCTGGTGCATATTTTAATGATATTATTGTTCATAGTACTGAACCTCATGTATATGTTTATGCTCCTGCACTAACATCATTTAATACAAAACAATATTTTGGTTATACCTCAACAGATGATTTAACAGGTATTGTTGCATATCCACCACCAGGATGGCTTATTACTTTATATTCACCTTCTAATTTAGATACAGTTGGTCAACCAGTTATGTTAAAATCAAGATCTAATGAAGTAGATCTACAAGGATGGTCATCAACTGTAAAAAGTGTATCTTCTAAATTAACATTTAATATTACATCAACTAATGATTATTCATCACCACAGATTGATTATAATGCTACAGATGTATTATTCACACGTTATATTATCAATAATGATGCTACAAATGAAAATACAACATTAGGTAATGCTCTTTCTAAACATATAACAACAAAAATTCCTTTAGGAAGATCTGCAGAAGATCTCGTTGTTTATATGCAAGCTTATAAACCAGCTGGAACAGATCTTAAAATTTATGCTAAAATTTTTAATTCTCAAGATTCAGATTATTTTATTGATAAGGATTGGACTGAGATGATTGAAACTAGTGGTAATAGAGCTAGTAGTTTAAGTAATTTAAATGATTATATTGAATATTCATATAGTTTTAAAACATCACCAGATGTTAAATATGTGTTGCCAGGCTATGTAACACTTACTTCTGGTAGCACTACAGTTACATCAGTTGGATCAATTAATTTTCAAGATACAAATATTGGTCTTAAAGCTGGTGATCTCGTTAAAATTTATTCACAACTTTTTCCAGAAGATTATATCATATATTCAGTTTATAGTGTTGATTCAGCTACTCAAATAACTTTAAATACGCCAGTATCTGCTTCTGATTATACTGCTATAGGTACATCTACGTTACAAATAGCTAAATTAACATTACCACATCAAGCATTTATTAATACAAGAAATAACAATACTGTTCGTTATTTTAATTCAAATATGTCATTATTTGATAAATTTGATACATTTGCAATTAAAATTGTATTTCTTTCAGAAAGTTCATTTATTATACCTAAAGTTTCTACTTTAAGAGCAATTGGAGTTTCTGCATAATGGAATCTAATAATTTTTTAAAAAAAGATCCTGTTACAAAAATAGTAATAAATAAAGATGAGAAAGCTTATAATGATTATAAATTTAAAATTGATATTACTCAGCAATTAAAAATTTTAAGAAAAGAAATAGAAGTAATAAAGAATCAATTGGTCCTTTTAAAAGAGAAAAATTAATGTCAAGACAATTTGGTATCGTAAACGTAGCTTCTTTTAGTTTTGAAAATTGGATAACAAGAGATAATGATATTATCAATCTTGTTAATACTGACGTTGTAACAACAGCAACTAATACTGCTGGTGATTTAACTGTTGGCAATGGTTATGTTATCGGTATTTTTGGATCTAATACTTTAGTTGCAACCAATATTAGAGGTGGCAATGTAAAAACATCTGATACTCTTTCAGTAATATCAAATGCTAATTTTACAAGTTCACAAGTTAATTCTTCTGCAAACGTTTATCTAAATCCAGCAAATATTTATTTTCAAACTGCTAATAGCACAACTATTGTTGGTAATACATTATTTAATTCAAATACTACAAATCAAGTATTAACTATCATATCAAATTCTACTAATGTAAATGTATCATTATCTGCAGATACATTATACATAGCAGCTAACATATATGCAAGCAATACTTTAAATGTTACTGGCGCAGTTTCATTTGCTAATACTTTAACTACTGTAGGAAATGTTAATTTTTCTAATACTTTAACAGTATCAGGAAATACAGTCCTATCCAACAATTTAACTGTTGCTGGATATGCTAATGTTGCTAATACTTTAGCTACTGTAGGAAATGTTAATTTTAGTAATTCATTATCAATTGTTGGATATACTAATGTTGCTAATACTTTAACTGTTACTGGTAATGTTAATTTTTCTAATACTTTAAATGTTGAAGGAAGTACTTTATTATTAAATACTTTAACTGTTATTGGTAATACTTCATTATCAAATACTTTAAATGTTGTTGGATATACTAATGTTGCTAATACTTTAACTGTTACTGGATATGCTAATGTTGCTAATACTTTAACTGTTACTGGTAATGTTAATTTCAGTAATTCATTATCAATTTCCGGATATGCTAATCTTGCTAATACTTTAACTGTTACTGGTAATACTACATTAATTAATTTACGTGCTACTTATTCAAATACTGATAATTCAGATATAACAACAATTTTAACTGTAGCTTCAAATTTTACTGCTAATACAACAGCAACAAAATCAATACAATTTCTTGTAAATGCAATAGCAACAACTAATGGTTTTATTGCTAATTCTAGTACTATTGTAGTTGGAAATTCAACTAGCAATACAATTATTACTGGCAATTCATTAACTATTAATTCAATATCAACATATAATATTGATATTATTAATTCTAGCTATGGCGCTAACGGTTATTATAAAACATTAACTGGTGCTAATTTAGTTTCTAATTCAATTTACAGTAATACTATTTCAAGTAATTCAATATCAACAGGCAACGTTGAAATAAAAGGCTCAACTTACGGTGTTAATGGATATTTTAATACTTTAACAGGTGTTACTGGTAATGGTACTATTATTGCTAATACTGTTAACACCTATAATTTAAATATTACCAATTCAACTCTTGGTGGTGGTGCAAATGGTTATTTTTATCAGTTAACTGGTAATAGTGTAAATACTTATTCAATAACAACATATAATATGAGTGTTACTGGTTCATTAATTGGTACATTTAATCCAACTGGCAATTTTGTTCCAGGCACAAATAACATATATCAAATTGGCACTTCAAGTAATGTTTTTTTAAGCACATATTCTACAACTGTTATTGCAAACGCGATTAATTCGCAATCTGGTTTATTAACTATATCTGGCAACGTTGCAATTAGTGGTAGTCAGTTATCAACTAGTGGAATATTATCATCTACTGGTTCTTATAATTTTTCTGCTTTAACTCAGGTTGCTATAGATACTTATTCTATATCAACATATAGAACTGGTGAGTATACTTTACAATTTACTGATACATCTACTTCAAGTTATCATGTGTCAAAAATTATGGTTTATCACGACGGTACAAGTGCTTATTCTACAGAATATTCACAGATGTACAATAACTCAAGTTTAGCAACTATTACAGTAGATATTAATGGTAGTAATGTTAGAGTACTTGTAACTCCAGCAACAACGACAACAACTGTTAAATTTAATAAAACTCTTCTCGTAGTTTGAGGATAGAACTAAATGGCAAGTAAAGCATATCTAGTTATGGATCAAGGTGCTGATTTCAGCGCCACCATAACTTTAACTGATGACGCAGGAAATCTTATTAACATAAAAGATTTTACAGGTCGTTCTCAATTTAGAAAAAGTTATACATCTTCTAATTACAAAGAATTTGGTATCTCTCTTGATTCTAATACTTCTACAATTACATTGACTATGAATTCAGCCAATACAGCTAATGTAGTTGCTGGCAGATATGTTTATGATTTAGAAGTTATTAGTTCTGCAAATGTTGTTTCTAGATTATTAGAAGGTATATTAACAGTAACACCACAGGTAACTAAATAATGCCTAATGTTCTTACAGTTAACAAATTAACAATAGCAGTAGGCAATTTAAACCCTAATATTACTATTAGTAATAATAGTGCAACTTTACTTACTTCAAGTATACCTATTGCACTTAGAAATAATCCAACATTTGCTGGTTCAAAACAAACTTTAGAAGGTTTGACTGATGTCAGTATTGTAGATAAACAACAAAACTCTACAGTTTCTTACAATGAACCAAATAATAAATACGAAATAAAACAATTAACAGTAGACGGGGGTCTTTTTTAAATGGCAAATATTATTCAGATAAAAAGATCGCTGACCAATGCTACGCCAACTAGTTTGGCGAACGGCGAATTTGCTTTTACAGCTAATGGTGATATTCTTTATATTGGGTCAAATTCAGAAACATTTGCAATCGGTGGTAGAAGAAACCCTGGTACGCTTACTGCAAATCAAGCATTAGTAGCGAACGGTTCATCATATATTGATGAGATTAAAACAGTAAATCTTTATACTACTACTATTAGCGCAAACGGTGCTGTTGGTACTGATAGTCAAATTTTACTTTCAAATTCTTCTGGTGGTATTTATTGGGTAAATCAGAGTGCTTTGAATGTTAATATTGCATCATCTTCAAATACTACAAATAGTGCTCTTTATGCAAACAATGCAACTTATCTTAATACTCATGCAGAAGCAGATTTAAACGTTAACAGTGCACTTTATGCAAATATTTCTGTTAACATTTCTGGCGGTAATGCTGCACTTATTCCTTTTCAAAGTGCAACTAATACAACTGCTTTTAGTAATAATTTAAGTTATGTTGATGCAAGCAACACATTATATGTACCTATTATCACTGTTGGTAATACTACAGTTAATGCATCTATTAGTTCTAATGCTACAATAACATTTTTTAGTGGCACAGCTAATGACACATTAAATGTTGGTGGTTCATCTGCTACAAATTATGTACAATATAATGATTCACGTGATTTAACAGGTAATCTTGTATTTAACGGTGCTAATACAGTTGTTAACGGTTCATTTTTAAATATCAGTTCTAATGTAAATTATACTGGCAAGATATCATCTAACTTTATACCATCAATTACAAATAATTATGATCTTGGTGGTGATAGTTATAGATGGCGCAATGTTTATGTTGGCACAGGCCTTCAAATTAATACAGTTTCGATGTCTGATAATGCTGGTGCTCTAGCTGTAAATAATTTAATTGTTTATGCTAATACTATAATTAATAATATTAGTGGCACAACTACATATGTTAGTTCAAACCTAGACATTAGTTCAAATACAATTTATGCTAATAGTGCTGTTATATCAGTATATGCAGCTAACATTGCACATGATGTTCATATTGGTGGTGACCTTTTTGTATCTGGTAACGTTACTTCTGTAAATGTTGCTACTATTAATGTCACAGATTCCATGATTTATCTTGCTGCCAATAATGATACAACAGATCTTGTTGATATTGGTTTTATTGGTCAGTATAGCAATGGTACATCTAATTTATATGCTGGTGTTTTCAGAGACTATGTTCATAAGGAATTTTATACATTCCAAGATTGGGTAAGCGATAATTACGTAAACAATGCTTTAATAGATACTGGCAATACAGGTTTTCAACTATCAACTCTTAATACATATTTAAGATCAAATGCTTTAGTATCTAATAGTACTAGTGTTTATATTACTGCTAATTCAACAGTAAATGCAAATTTTCAAGCTAATACTTTAACATTATCAAGTCCATTGCTTGGAAATTCTGGTGGTACTGGTCTTAATAGTTATACTAACAATGATCTTCTTATTGCTAATTCTACTAATGGATTTGATGTATTACCATTTAATGCAAACAATGGATATATACTTCAATCAAATGGTACTGCTATAGTTTATGCTTCTTTAGATGGCGGCACGTTTTAATTTAAATAAATAGAAATATATATTTCTATTTTATTATTGTCGTATAAACGATTAATTGGGGAGCCATATGGCTAATAATTTAATTCAAGTCAAGAGAACGTCTGTTTCAGGGCGCGCTCCTAACACGACAAATTTAAGCAATACTTCATATATTCTTCCAGGTGAATTAGCCTTAAACATGGCTGATGGTGTTCTGTATTCTTCTAATGGTAGTGATTTAATAGCTTTTACTAAATCTTCTAATTTAACTGTAAGAAGCACGTATGGTTCTGGTGGTGGTGTTAATACTACAGTTTATAGTGTTACTGGTATTAATTTTGATGAATCAACTGGTCTTCATGTTACTGATCAAGGTTCAGGTAATGTTTTTGTTAGTTTAGGATCTGGTTACAAATATATTACAGTATCTGGTCAAACAACAATAACTGCTGTTGGAGAAGATACTTTAGATGTAGCTAACGGCGAAAATATATATCTTACAACTAGCAACACAGCACCAAAAACATTAACTATTGCTGCTAATCTTGCTTCTTATATTAAAAATTCATATACAGGTGATTTGTCTGGTAATATAAATTTTACTGGCACAAATACTTATTTTAGTCAAAACATAACTGTAGAACAACAATTAATTATTGATGAACATGGTGATCTTGTTTTTAATAATGGTTCTGGCATTCAAGCTAACGGAACATGGGGCACAGCTGGTCAAGTATTTACAACAGATGGTAGTGGTAATGTATATTGGTCAACTGTAACTAGTGGCGGTGGCGGAGGTGGCGCTGGAGTTAATGTTGATTCACAATATACTTGGACAAATACACAAACTTTTAGTAATACTTTATATATCAATAATGATTATAATTATATTAACAATGACTCACAGTTTGTTTTTGGTTTGCCATATGTTGCGTCTATTAGTAATACAATAGTAATATCCGCTAATCTTCACAACACACATTATAATGCTGGTCCAGCAATATCTATTGGTGGTGGTGGTTCTGGAGCTGGTGGTGATACTGTATATGCTCCTCAAGGCGGCATTTATAATACTCAAGCAAACATATTTCTTGTAAACACATCTTTGATTCAGATGGGTAACAGCACTTCTTATATCAACGTAAGTAGTGCTACAGTATTTTTTGGTGGCGGTGCACTTTCTTCTGTAAATTCAACAATTTATACAGGCACATCATATACTTCTAATAATGCTAATAATTCTAGTTATTTAAATAATAAATTAGAATCTAACCTAAATGTAAACAATGCGCTTACTGCTAATAATTCTAGTTATTTAAATAATAAAACTGAAGGTACCTTAAACGTTAACAGTGCTATCTATGCAAACACTGCAAACACAACCAATTATATTATTGCTAATACTGGTCTTGTTTCTAATTTATCTGGTGTTTTCGTTAACACAGCATATATTAATGCTATTTCAGCTAACGCAGCAACATATTTAAATGGCAAAACAGAATCCAATCTAAACGTTAATAACGCATTAACATCTAATTCAGCAACGTATCTTGGTACTAAAACGGAAAGTAATCTTAACGTTAATAGCGCATTAACAGCTAATAACTCTAGTTATTTAAATAATAAAACTGAATCTAATCTTAATGTTAATAGTTCTATTACAGCTAATAATTCTAGTTATTTAAATAATAAAACTGAAAGTAATTTAAATGTTAATAGCGCATTAACATCTAATTCAGCAACGTATCTTGGTACTAAGACAGAAAGTAATCTTAATGTTAATAGCGCACTAACTTCAAATACTGCTAATACAGCAAATTATATTATTGCTAATACAGGTATTGTTTCTAACTCTGTAGGTGTGTTTGTTAATACAGCATTTATTAATACAATATCTGCTAATGCTGCTAGTTATCTTAATGGTAAAACTGAATCCAATCTTAATGTTAATAATGCTCTTACTTCTAATAGTTCTAATTATATTGGAACATTAGATGCTGCAAATGTTGTATCAAACTCTCAATTAAGTTCAAATCTTTCGTATTATACAAATACTGCAGGGTTGCCAAATGTAGTAGGAAACAATACAGCTAACGATGTATTTTATGTTAATGGTGTTACTTCAGTTAACGTCGTATCTAATGGTCAATTAACAGATAACCTTGCTCGTTTTACGCCAACTTCATCGTTCTACCTCGATACACTTCAAGATGTAAGTGCGGGTGGTCCAACATCTGGTCAAATTCTTACTTGGAACAGTACGACTAATCAATGGACACCACAGGCACCTCCTACTGTAGTGACAGGTGTAACTCCTGGTTATTATGGTTCGTTTTATGACGCAAACGCCAATCAGACGATTTCGAGCACAACTAGTGCGTATCTCGTAAGAGTTGCAAACACGTACGAACAAAACGGTATTACTGTTGTTAACAATACCGATATAACTTTTGCGTATACAGGTACGTATGAAATAGTATATTCTATTCAGTTTTTCAACAATGATAATTCGCAGCAAGACATTAACGTTTGGTTTTATAAAAATGGCAATAATAATATTACTAATTCTGATTCTAAGTTTACTATTAATGGAAAATCCGGTACTAGTAAAGGAAAACTTATAGCTGTTACGCCATTTCTAATTACGTTTAATGCTGGCGATTATGTTAGACTTGCATGGGCAGCAACAGATACTGGAGTTGAAATTACTACAGACGCTGCTGGAACTACCCCAGCAACACCAGTAGTTCCAGGTGTTATCGTAACAGTTAAACAAATATCTAATATTATATCAGCGCCGCCTGGAACTAATAGTCAAATTATGTTTAACGACAGCGGAGTATCAAATGCTACTGCTGGATTTACTTTTAATAAAACAACAAACAACATCACGACAGGTAATAGTTTATTTGTAACAAGCACTGTGAATGCAGCTGCGTTTACTGTTGATTCTCAATTTATTGCTAACTCAACATTTGTTTATGCAAATAACGGTGTGAACTTTACCCCAAAAGCTGGTTCTACTTCTATATCTACTGAAGGTTCAGTATTTTACGATTCATTAAATCATGCGTTGAATGTTTATACTGATATTGGTGATCCACAAGAACTTGGTCAGCAAACTTTTGCTCGAGTTTATAATGCTACTGGTTCTACGATAACAAAAGGCACTGCTGTTTATATTAATGGTGCAAATGCTAATCGACCAACTATTGGTAAAGCTATATCTAATGGGAGTATAATCCTTTCACAATCAATTGGTTTGGTATATAATGATATTCCAGCAACAACAGAAGGTTTTGTTCTTACTGGTGGTTTATTACAATCATATGATACAAGAAATTATTCAATAGGTCAACAAATATATATTTCAGCAACAACTGCTGGCTCTTTATCAAATACACAACCATCATATCCTAATTATTCTGTACCTATTGGATATGCTCTTAATTCAGCACTTTCTGGGCAAATTTATTTAAATATATCACCACCAACTTTATCATTACCTAATACTAATATCTATATTTCAAATGGTACTAGTGCATTTGTTTCAAATAACTTTACTTTTGACTATGCTAATAGCGTATTACAAATTGGTAACTCAACTGTAAATGGTACTATTGGGTATGTTAATACTTCGGGTACAACTACGTTTTTAAGATTAAATGGTAATTCAAATTCAAGTCTTGACAGTGATATAACAAATTATAGTCTTGGTGCAAATGCATCATCAGACTTTGCTGCTTATGATTCTAATGGACCTCTTAGTTCTAATTTTATCGATATGGGTATTAGTGGTATTAATTTTAGTCAGTCATTTTGGACTATTTCTGGTCCATCAGATGGTTATCTTTATACCGGTAATAATGCATTAGCTATTGGTACAGCACAAGCTTATCCAATTAAGTTTTTTACTGGTGATACATTAGCTGCTAATGAAAGAATGCGTATTAGTCCAACAGGTAATGTTGGTATTAATAATACTAATCCATTAGACAGTTTATCAATTAATGGTACAACATACCACAGTGGTAAAACAACATTTAATGCTAACCTTGTTCTTAATGCAGGTATTAGTGTTATTGATTCTAAAGGTGCTCAGGGCACTTCAGGACAAGTATTAACATCAAACGGTTCTGGAAATGTTTATTGGTCTACTTTATTAGGTGTTAACGTAGCATCTCAATATGCTTTTACTAACACTATATCATTTTCCAATGTTGTTACATATACAGCTAACGTATCAGTTAATGGCGCTATTATTGCTAATGGTGGTGCTGGTACATCTGGTCAGGTGTTGACATCATCAGCTGGTGGCAACGTGTATTGGTCATCTGGTTCTAGTTTAAATGTTAATAGTGCGTTAACAGCTAATAGTTCAACTTATATCATTGCTAATACTGGTCTAGTATCAAATGCTATTGGTGTGTTTGTTAACTCTGCTTATATCAATACAATATCTGCTAATCTTGCTTATTATGTTCTAGCTAATACTGGTCTTGTTTCTAATGCTACTGGTGTGTTTGTTAACTCTGCTTATATCAATACAATATCTGCTAATGCTGCTACTTACCTTAATGGTAAAACTGAAGGTACCTTAAACGTTAATAGTGCTCTTTATGCTAATAATTCAAATACAACTAATTTTATTATTGCTAATACTGGTTTAATTAGTAACTCAAGTGGTGTATTTGTTAATAGTGCATATGTAAATACAATATCTGCTAATCTTGCTTACTATGTTCTAGCTAATACTGGTATTGTTTCTAATGCTACTGGTGTATTTGTTAATCAAAATACCCAGTATGC
>Ga0214246_1000050_pt1 | contig 40200 bp, 29 predicted proteins | sample TroBogypolimnion_41_FD_153084 | JGI IMG/M metagenome (GOLD analysis project Ga0214246, IMG submission 153084) | Freshwater microbial communities from Trout Bog Lake, WI - 29MAY2009 hypolimnion | ecosystem: Environmental > Aquatic > Freshwater > Lake > Hypolimnion/Profundal zone | place: Trout...
AGACAAAGGAGACATTCGTGCCCGAGTTTCTAGAACAGGGAAATGTAAAGGCAACATCTGAAACCCGCCAGTCATCGTATGCGCAGAAGACAAATCATTTTGTCATGACGCCTTCTAAACCTGAACCAGTTGCTGGCACGGAAACTCCTTTCCGCGTCAATATGCACAATTCATTCATGACTTAAAATAACGTTCGCATTTATTTAGAGATACATACACCTATTTAAATAAAAATGAGATTTCATGTATTTTCACTACCGCATACAATTACTCGTGCAGATTATTCCGCATGCGCGTTCACCCAAAAAGTTTTGAAATTTTGCAAGATGATGACTGAACGCGGCCACACTATTTATCACTATGGTCACGCTGATTCTGAAGTTATCTGTACTGAGCACATTGCTGTGACTGATAACGAAGTTCTCGAGAAAGCATACGGAGTCTACAACTGGAAGAAGAATTTCTTCCAGCACAATACAGCTGATTATGCTCACAAGACGTTCAATGAGCGAGCTATTGTTGAAGTAGGTAAACGTGCTCAACTTAATGACTTTGCTCTATGTTTTTGGGGGTATGGTCATCAGCCTATCTTTGAAGCACATCGTCAGCTAATTCCGGTTGAACCTGGTATTGGGTGTCCTAACAAAGTATGTACTCCTTATGCAGTGTATGAATCATATGCAATTATGAATTTTGTATACGGAAAGTTTGACAAGTCTCCTCATTTTTATGATGCAGTGATCCCCAATTATTTTGATAAAAATGATTTTGAATTTTGTGATACGCCTAAAGATTACTTCGTTTTTGTTGGTCGCATAATTGAATCCAAGGGCGTTGGTCTTGCCGTCGATATGACAAAGAGAATCGGTGCTAAGCTTTATGTTGCTGGTCAGGGAGATCTAGCGTCTGTATGTGGTGGAACTATTCCCGATCATGTTACCGAAATTGGGTATGTAGAACCTGCTCAGCGCAAGGAACTTATGAAATATGCTAAGGCTCTAATTGCTCCCACGTATTACAATGAGCCGTTTGGTGGTGTAACAATCGAAGCACTTTTCTGTGGAACTCCAACGATTACAACGGATTGGGGAGGATTTGCAGAGAATAACCTACATGGAGTAACGGGATACCGTTGCCGCACGATGGAACAGTTTATCTGGGCGTGTAAAAATATTGATCGTATTTCTCGTCAAGATTGCCGCGACTGGGCTGTGAATAACTTTAGCCTAGAACGTGTTGGTCGTATGTACGAGGAGTATTTTAGCAATGTACTAAAAGTTCATGATGGTTCAAATGGATTTTATGCAGAAAATCCAGACCGCACTGACCTAGAATGGATGACTCGTTACTATCCTACAGGATCAATACAGAAGCCTCCGACGGTTTCTGAGGAACTGTCCCCGCAGCCCTGTGTTGTAGCACTAACTCCCATGTAGATTTAAAACTCTCAATGTTTTTGACAATCCAATTGGGATTATGATCAACCGTTTGCTGCTGTATTTGCGCAAGTTCCCAGTAGAATAGTCTGTGATCATCTTCTTCATTAAAGACTTCAGATCTCCAAACTGGAACCGTTCGGCTATCATTAAAATGTTTATAAATAACTTCTCCAGCGTCTGTAACTGCAAAGAATGATTTATACTGAGATTTGGAATCAATCCACTCAGTATAGGTTAGCTCCTTAAATTTCATCTCTACAAACTCACATTTTGAAATGCGAGTACATTCCATTTGAAGTTGCATTTGACACATATACTGAGTAGATATAGGGCTACCGTCTAGTACACGACTGATAGGACACTTAATTTCAATCAGACGATTGTGCAGAGGATGCGTGGGATCAAAATGGCGAAGAATACCATCGGGAGACGCACCTAGAAACGAATAGTCGGGATGAGGAATACACGTTGTATCTACAATTTCGATTCCAGGATTTTGAAAGCAATAGATATCTTTTGCTATTTGTTCAAAACGTGTACCCCATACGAGAGATCTAGAACCAGATCCTTCCGATGAACGCGGAACGAGTTTTGATACTACAATTTCATGTTTCATTGCAGGAGTTGCATCTGCACATGCTTTAACGATTTCTGAAGCAGTTAGCATTTCTCCTCGCTTTTGATGCCATTCATCCGTTCGTTGATCATTCTTTCCATACTTTGCAATTAGATCATCTACATTACAGTTATCCATTTATTTTATAACCTATACTAGTATATAAACCGAATCCATTTTAATGCTGAAGATGAAAACTATCAAGAGAATGGAAATCCAATCGCAAGAACAATGGGTTCTATATCGACTAGAAAAGTTTTATACAGATCCTTCTAACTTTAATCGAGTGAAAAATATCATAGATGGCAAATCAAAAATTTCACTTCGCCTTATTGATTGGTTTGTTACAAATTATTCAAAAAAATACAATATAACATACATAACAAAAAATCAAAAGCATATGATTGTATATTTGTCGTATAAGTCACATCTCAAAGCATATAGCAAAAAAATGTTCGATCCATTCTGTCGTTGGAAGCGTATTAAGTTTCGTGATATGGAAACAACTGTTGGTCAGTTGAATTTTTTCGAATGGGCAATCACAGATGAAGTTCTTAAATATCTAGAAGATCACCAAGACGAAGTTCATAAAGATATGGAAAATCGCCTTCAGGATTCAAAGAAGAAGGAAGAGCAACCAAAGAAACGCCATGAGCTTTCAAATTCGGCGACAAAGTCTATGAAGCATCATGAAACGCGTGTAACTATATCATTTGATTAACTTTATTAGTAACAAATGTTCTCTAAGTTGAGACCGTCACTTGTTTATAAAAATTTATCCCCCGAGATTGCTAACCATGATCAGGACATAGATGCAGATGAGTGGGATTATAATGGTCGTCTTGTATATCGTGGAGTAGCTGATCCACAATATCAAAATCAAGGGCTTTCTGTATATTGGTTGTATGATGCCGATTCAAAACGTGTTGGACTTTCTGAGCATGAAAAGGACAATGAAGAAAAATTTGAATCAATTTGGTTTCGCGATAATGAGTTTTCCACTTTGCTACAAGAAGACTGGAAGTCTCTCGATAAAACAATTTGGTCTGCATTAAGTCCCGAAGCATATCAAGATTGTTTGGAAGATGATTTTTCAAATGTAATTGACCGTACACTTTCATCCACGACTCGTCTCATAACACCTTCTTTTATAGAATCATTACCAACTATTTATGAATGTGAGAGATGCAATAAGAAGTCTATTTCAGAGTTGAAGAATTGTTCAACCGTGAAAAAAACATATATAAGTTCTAATTCTATTCTTTTTATTGATTCAAATTATGTTTTATGTGTTCCTCCAGAAAACTCTTCTGTTTGGTCTAAGCTGAAGCTCCCACCGCCTTCTTACGACGGCTCACGGGCTTCTCCTCAGCCGGAGGCTCATCACGAACCTCTTCCTGTACCTGAACAGGAGCATCCTCCTCTACAGGAGCATCCTGTAGCTCTGCAGCTTCCTCTTCATCAGGAACCTCATCCTTGAATACATCCTTGGCAGTTACACGGCTCTGAGGATACACACGCGCAAACGTGAGCTTCCATGAGACACCAAATCCACCACCGGACATCGTATAGATGCTACCGCTGATTACTAGACTTGCACTAACTCCCTTGGGGAATACGCTGACGATTGACTCCGGAGTTGCATAAATAGGATTACCACTTCCATCTGCAATGTCAGACTTTACACTGCCATCGTAGACAGGAATCTTCACGCGAAAGCTAGGCGAGTACTTTCCGTTGGGAACCTTCTCGCCGTTTACCGTATCAGTTGAGACTGACACGATCTTTGAGAAGCTATCGCGAAGAGCTTCAAGTGAACGCTTCTTGCCGAACCACTTCGTACTGTTGTCGAATGCCTGCTGAATAACCGTATCCTCTAGATCGAGGAGAAAGTTATAGAGTGCACCGGTCTCAGAACCATCCGTACTACGCTCCTTTCCGAACTTGTCACATCCGTCAAGAGGTACACTCATGGTATATGAGCTTACACCGGTCTTCTCATCCGTGCGAACCCAGATTCCACCAGGGATCTTGATCTTTGCAGGTAGACGAACCTGGATATTCTTACCTTCGAACTTCCAATTGATAGGCGGATTGCGGTTAGATTTTGCCATGCCTACTACGAAAGTTAGCTTGCTCGTGTCGATCTTAGAAGGAGATAGGATGTCAAAGTTGCTAGCCATTTTATCTTGTTGTGATTGTTATAGTACCAAATCGATTTAAATCCGTTTTCAATTAAGATAATAAGATGCCATCATGTTCGGCATGTAAAAGTTTAACTTCATCTGATCGATGTACATACGAAGCAATGAATGGTACAATGTTTTGCAAGCGGCATATCAAAGTAAAAACTCCTCGTGTTTGGTCTGTAGTAAATAACATTGACCCAAAAGTTACTCTGATTCAAAAAGTATGGAAAGGGTATCATATTAGACATCTTTTGCGTTTGGCAGGACCGTGTGTATTAAATAGAACAAAATGTAGCAACAAAGAAGAGCTCTTTACGTTTGATGAAGCCAAGTCAGTTAGTCCATTCGATTATTTTGCATTTGAGGAAAACAATCAAATATACTGGTTTGACATTCGGAGTATAATACAGTGCCTCGATTCTGCAGATGAACTAATAAATCCATACACGCGACAAGCTATAACGGCTGATGTAAAAAAACGTCTGCATAAACTTCATGTATATCGGTTGCATAGAAAACTTCCAACTTTACATACAGATCCTCCTTTTAGGCAACTGAATGAAATAGTAATTAATCGTTTTAGACATGTTTCTCATATTTTGCAAGCAAATGATTTTTTTGGAATTAATCCCGAATCATTCATATCACTTGGTCCGATTAACGTGGATTTCTATGTAGTATCATTATTTCAAGGATTCACCGAGTGGGCGCTTGAACATGCCAGTAACAGAGAGTCTCGCAGACATAAATATTTACTGTACATTCATGATCTCCCTATACGATTTCAACATTGTTCATACATGCAGTATATGTATGTTCTTTCGAACATCCTTCTTTTTATTTTGAACGATTGTTCGGAGCCGTTTCAACCTTGTTTTATAATTATGAGCGGTTTGCATAGAATATGATTTAAACAGGTCAGGATATATGTAAGCATACCAACCGCGTTAGAAATGTCTTCTTCTTCTACCTCAGTTAATGCAAACAAGATGGCCAAGGATTCCAAGACCAAGCCCGCCCAGAAAGTTGATGCCGCTGCCCCCGTAGTTGCCCCGGCCGCGAAGGCCCCCCGTGCGAAGTCTGCCGCGAAGACGGTTGTTACGGTTCCGGTTGTGACCGCCGCCCCCGTGGTTGCCAGTGATGCCGCCGTAGCTGTTGAGGATACGCGCACCGCCGATGTGATCCTCTCCACGCTACAGGAGACGCTCAAGGCGATCAGCACGGAGATGACGACGCGCATGCGCGATGCGGTCAAGTCTGCTCTTGAGGCGAGCAAGGCCGTCAAGCGTGAGCTCCGTAGCAAGGGCAAGCGTCACCGCAAGAACCCGGAGGACATGACCCCCGAGGAGCGCAAGACGTACGAGTCCCGTCGTGCCAACAACGCCTTCCTCAAGCTTCGCCCGATCACGGATGAGCTTGCGACGTTCATGGGCCTACCGTCCAAGAGCCAGAAGAGCCAGACGGATGTGACGAAGTTTGTTGCCAACTACGTCAAGGCGCACAACTGCTTTGATCCCTCCTTCAAGCGCCGCATTCTCCCGGATGCCAAGCTTGGCAAGCTACTCCGCGTCAAGGATGGCCAGGAGGTTACGTACCTCAACCTTCAGAGCTTCCTCAAGGTTCACTTTGTCAAGCCGACGGCGTAAATTTCTAGTTTTTTGTAAAACTAGTGGTGGAGGAGAATAACTAAATTAATAATTACAAAACAGATACCAAACGGTTGTCTATTTTGTAAAACGGAATTATCTTCTGTTTTGATCTAACTAATAAAAAATGGAGAACGTTCCAGATGCAGAAGAGTTTGTTAAATCTCGGTTTTGCATTCCAATCTATCAGCGATCGAATCTACGTCTTGGGAATAATACAAGTGGATATTTGCGAGGTGAAGGAGTAATATTTCTAATCTATACAGACGAATCGCAAACATATGAATTCATGTATAATACAATTTCAAAACAATTTGGTGAATGGAAAGGTCATCTTGAAGAATGTTGTGCAATGAGCTGTGATTATTACGGATGTGCTTTAAACTATAAGTAAAAACGAATTTAAACACTTTTTATTTGATGTTGATAAAGATAACATGTCGGTCCCTCAGAAGAATTCGGGAAACAAGAATAAGGGTCAATCTGCAAGTCATAAAAATCACGATAAACTTATTCGTGATTTCATTGATGACATGATGACCAATGGATACGTTGAAGATATTTATATCGGAAAAATTGTCCGAATGTTTGGCAATAGCCGTGTTGAAGTTGTCTACCAAAAAAAGGTAAATGATGAAATTTTAGTAGATGTTGTTCAGGCATCTATTCCCGGAAAGTTCCAGGGAAGAAATAAGCGCCATTTCTGGATTGAATCGGGAAGCCTGATTCTTGTTGCAGATACAGGCCTTGGATTTGAACTAGTTGGTTTGCTAAGCAGAGATGATATGCAAACAATTAAGAAATATACAAAGATTAACCATAATATTTCAGGTGATGAGGTCATCGATGAAGTGTTTGAGAAAGTTGAAGACGAGGAACTAAACGTTGATGCTATCTAGATCAGAATCCGATAAGATTAGTTCATGTGGTAGTTCTAAATATAAAATTGTACTGAAAAATGGAGTAATGCGGTTGTCGAGAACAGCTGCGCGAATTTTTACATTCGTTGTTATCGTCGTTAATAGACGGTGAAATAATTCATCTCTCTTAATCGTATCTTTCACTTTCATTTTACAAACATTTCCATCCCATCCACATAAATTTCCTTTGCAAGATGTCTTGGAAAATTGTCCACATGGCTGACGTATTTTGCTAATGAAATCAGATGGATTCTCAATATCAACAAACATTGTTGTCGCAGAAAACCATTTCTCCAATAAAACACTTGTTATTTTTTTGTTAGAAAATTCAATAGCATCACGGAGTTGACTATAATCGTATGTTGACAAATCTCTTGCAAGTTGGAACAAAAGAAATTCAAAAACTTCAGATGAATAATTTATATCTCGATACACAGCTTGAAGTTCAGCTGATTGCTCACCAAATACAAGATCACTTTCTCCAAATTTACGAACCGTACTTGTCACTTCATTGTTCTCGTGAACGCCTTCAGCCGTTTCCGGTTGAATCGGAATAACCAAACCAGAAGATGTAACTATTTCAACTTTACGATTCATATTGTCGTATACATCTTCTCTCCACGCATATCCTTTTGAGTATCCTTCTGCAATTATAAGGTATGATCTAACATCTTCGTATGTCGGTAAGCTAAATACATCTTTATACCCAGATATTTTTGCCTGAGCAACATCCGGTAAGTTTGAAGGCTTAAACGGCAATATCATTTTACCTTCAACGTAAAAAGCTTGGCCTCGTCCGAATGGATCTAAAATAATTGAATACGAGGACGCGTCTACATTTGCAAGAAGATCGGGAATAATGCTCAGTGCATCATTATAGTTGGGTATTTCGGTTCTACATGAAATATTGCGCAGACGTTCTAACTCGTGTTGTGTTTTTTTATTAAATGGTTCTGCATAAATATTTGATGTATATGCAAATGTTCGACTCAAAACGTAAATAAATGAAAGAATGTCAATGTCTTCTTTATTTTGTAAAACAACAATAGCTCGGTTTTTAGGACGTGTTATAACGGATGAAAACATACATCCCATCGTATTTGTATCTGTATAAATTCTGAACACATCGCATTGCAAGGATAACGCGGCATACTCTAGTTCGTGAATTGAAGATAATTCTTGTGCGTCGTATGCGTCCTGAATACCAGATATAATTCTTGACATATTTTTCTTCAGAAGATCATCTTTTGAAAAAGGCGCAATATTTCCAAGAATATCATATACCTTTTCAGCATGTGAATCTGAAACACGTGTCCATGTTGACACAAAAGAACATTTTAGCAAAGTATCGATCGAATCAACAGGAGGTTTTATTTTTATATTGTTTATACTTGCTTTGAAACTTAACAACATTGGAAGTGTTTTTGCAGCGTGACCTATTCCAACACGAAAGTAACCAGAAACGCCAGACGGAATGCGTCGACCAGATCGAACAATTAACTCATACGTTTCTTCAATGTAGAGTGAATTGATTAATTCGATTGGTAAAAATGCAAATCGGAATTCTAATAAATTTGTCTTTGTTTCACTTAGTACGTAATATTTATCATCGTCTTCTACCTTTAATGATTTCTTGCGAGGGCTCTTATAGCAACATGGGAAATTTCCAGACTTTGTAAAACCAGGATACGATAATGCTTTGTCTCGTTTTATTACAGTAAATTCCCGAATACTATCTGTGTCGGATTCTCGGATCTTTCCTTTGCATTTAGGGCATTTTAGAATACCATCCGCCTTATCAAGTTGTTTCTCCTGCAAGGGTATATTGTCGCGAACACACCAATATTCCGGACAAATCACACTTCCTTTAGGATCTTCTAACGGCATTAGCTTTTCATCATTCAAATATGTTGTTGGATCATATTCTGTGTTAGTCAATCGTTCAAAGTCAGTATCTGTCAAAATAATCGGCTGATGTTTATGTTCACACTTTTTAGGAAACACTGGAGTATCGAACGTCTTAGGATCAAATGCACGTAACCGTTCGTTGAAATAACTATACTTTGCATCCTGTTTTCTAGTTGAACTCTTTGTTTGTGTCACGACGGTTGTAGTATCATCTGATTGTTCTTCTTCTAGGTAATTGAATAGATCACCATAGTCTTGTGTTACCTCAATCGTGGGTTCAACCAATGATTTCACATCTACAGTTTCCATTCGCTTCGGGCATATTTTATCAAGTTCATCTGATTTAGAAGTCGAAAGAATAAACCGAAGGAGATTTGCATACTTAACAGCTAACTCTAGTTTACCAACAGATGAAAATAATACATATTCGGGTTCAAAATATAGCAAGGGATATCCACGGAATGAACGATCAGCAAGTGAAGGATTCTCTGCTAGTTTGTCATCAAGTTGTCTTAATAGTTTAGTTGCTTCCTCTGCCGTGATACTTAACTCGGTTTGAACATCTTGTGTGCTTAAAAATCCCTGTTGTGTTCGCATCTGTAAAAGTTTGATATCAATTGCACTAATATTATCTGCAGTGTGATCTGTTCGTAGCAAGCGAAATGTATCCGGCTTATCCATTACACCAAAAAATGAAGACACACAGTTGAAACGTCTTAGATCAAGTTCATCATCAATAGGTGTTTTGTATTTAACTAAAATCGATAAATCATCTAGAACCCATCTGTCAAGATCCAAATCTGCAGCATCTGTGAAGCCTATAACGGCATCAAATGATAGAATCCATTCGTGCATGTCTCGCTTTAGTTGATCGAGTGTCTTTTTTGATTTCTTGTCTCGATATGTTGACAACACAATATCAGAAGATGTTATCGATATACGATCAAAATTCTCTTTAGATGTTCCACGATACATTAACAACGTTGGACGATTACGCTGCGGTTTTGTTGCATTAACCCAGCTTTTTACTAATGCAATATCTACAACCGGTGCCTTATTTTTAGTGTCTTCTGTATAAAATTTATGGCGATTTGTTTCAGTTCTTGATGTAAAAAATTGAACATATGGAACATCGGGAGATACAGTCAACCCATAAAAAATTTGTTCAAACCGAGTACGAATTGCAGAACCAAAATCAGTTGTTACAAATGGTATGATGAAACGTGTTCTCTTTATTGAAACAGATTCTTCTTGAACAACATCTAGATGTAGCAAATCATTTAATAGTTTACTATTTTTTAAAAGCAGATTCACACTTTCTCCTGAAAGTCTAGCAGGTGTAGACGCTTGTAGAAAGGGGTAATATGCTCTCGTTACATGTTCATCTTTTTCGCTATATACTTTAACTAAAAAATCTGTAATATCATCTGTCGAATAAAATGAATACAATAAACTCTTTAGCTCTCCAATTGGTAACGTTGTAGATGATATCTTTGCAGATGATTGATCCTTTACGATAAAAGGTAAAATATAGGATCTTGCTTCTTCAACTCCCAATATACGATATTCGACAAAATCATCTTCTGGCATAAACAATTTTGAAAGATTTTCAGGGACAGCTAACCAATCAACGCGATCATATGATTCAAACGGAATTGACAGAGCAGGAACACGATACTGACGCTGATACTCGTTAAATTGCTCCTTCTGAATTGGTTGACCGTTATACGATATACGATCAAATAGAGCCTCCCAGCGACGAGGATCTTTTGTATAATAATCTTTTGGTAACTTTACACCAACAAGAACAAATAAACGGTTTGGATGAACATCTAATGCAATGCCAATTTGCTGACGAACTGTTTCAATCATGTCGTCTTCAAAAAATGAAACATTAAATCTTTCTTTTGTATCAAAATTGACAACTCGCCGTTGTAACATCTTATTTATTAGAGCGGAGAATCTGTGATGGTCATTCCGCAGTACGTAGTCGGTGACCGTGAATAATTAACCTGCTTATAGATTCCTACTTGAATACCATCTTGCAATAAACGTCTAAAGTTGGTCCAAAATTCTGGAGTATGTCCAACTGTTGTCGTCATTAGGTGAGCCATTTCATGTAAAATAACAAACATAATCGTATTCTCATCTACTAGTTTTTTTGTTGACTTATCACGTAAGCATACGACTATCTTTTCACCTTTATTTTCAGAATATGACGTACTATCTGCATCCAAGTCATTTTCAATCATATTAGAAGGATTGAATCGATCAACCATTACTTTCACACGAGGATCGGCCATCGAAGCAGGATCAGATTTGTAATGTTCAATTAACGAATCTAAATTCGATCGTATTTTTGCCATTAAGTCGGCTGCTCCCTGTTTATCCGGTAGATTCTGAACATGATAGGTGTTTCCATCGCTCATGCTTCGAACTTGTGTTGTATTTGTTGGACCTCGTGACGACAGAAGTGCCAGAGCAACTCCTGAACCTACTAAAGCTGCAGGCCACATTATTAAGTACTAAGTTTGAAATTCTATACATGTTCTCACGCCTCTAGGCCACGCTTGAACGGGTTAGCCTCGATCGTCGTGTTCACGAAGGGACCTACCTTGACCTGCGGGTTAGGCGTCTCAGAACGGACATCCCAAGAGGCATTTCGGTTCGTCTGCGATACACCGGCGATGGCCGTATTGGTGTGGTAACCGGCGTCAAGGAAGTTCTGGCCCTTAAGATCACCTAGAGATGCAGGGTTCACGGCAGCCCACGAGGCACCTAGACCACCCTTCGGGAGTAGTTCATCGGCACTTAGGGTAGACTCAGAGTACGTTGACTGAGAGGACGGGTGGCGAGCCTGTAGCGACTCAGACGGCTGGGCGTTAGAGCCGCCACCGTGAGCAGCCTTAGGGAACGGACCAGAATCCGAAGACGGGCCTGACACACCTAGCTTCTGGCCAAATACCTCCATACCTTCGCCCATGAAAGACTTACCAGATGAGTAGGTTGACATTAAGTAAGCTACAACAACAATACCCCCTAGAACGAGGGCGAGACGAGTCTGGGACGATTGAAGCTTCATTACGTTTATATCCAAACAAAGACAAAAGTTTAGAAAAAGGAAGATACGCATTTTGGGACGATTCAAATTTATAGAAATAGATAAGGGATGGAGGCAATTATTTTTGCTGTTGTCACAACTACTTCTATACTAGCAACGTTGTACCTGTTTAGTATGAGTCAAATTGGGTTCCTCAAGAAAAATTGGGTTCAATATCGTTGCAATCCGATCTATATGCCGATGGCAGGACTTGTTGGTCAAGACATTGTGAAAAATTTTACACAATGTACCATGAAAGGGTTTCATGATTATACTGGTTTTGTAATGGATCCCGTTATGGCCGAAGTCAGTGTGATCACGGACAGTGTATCTGAAATAGCAGATGGAATGGATGAAATGCGTAGTATGATGGGTAGTGTTCGTGGCGGGTTTTTAGGTATACTTGGAACTGTTTTTGGAAAAATTCAAAATGTTATGAGTCAGACACAATATATAGTTATCCGTATGCGAACACTGATGGCTCGAATTGTAGGTGTTCTCATGTCGTTCGTATACGTATTCTACGGTGGAATGGAAACAGGTTCCGCTGTAATGAATGGTCCTATTGGTAAAACGGTTGAAATGTTATAAGAGTAAGAAATAATGTGGCTGTTCGTTCTATTACCAATTTTTGCAATAGCAACGGCTATGGTTTTCCATGCCAGCTATTCCATTGATAAGGTCAAATCAGAATGGATTCAATATCGTTGCAACCCAATGTATATGCCATTTGCAGAAATGATAAACCCAAATGTTACAGTTTCTGAGAACTTTCAGTACTGTATGGGTCAGATGAGTGGCGAGGTTATAAAAATACCAATCGATGCTGTTCATGCGATAACGAGCACGGCCACTGAATCAATTTCTGAAATGGCAGGACCTCTTGATTTATTTCGTGTGATGTTTAGTCGTCTGCGAATGTTTATGTTGAGCTTTACATCTACAACGCTTGGTAAAGTTTCTAATTCTTCAAGTGTTTTTGTTGGATATCTAATTAAGATTCGTGATATTCTGCAACGTTTCGGCGGTCAAGGATACATTGCGTCATATTTAGCATACGTTGGTATATCATTTATTGAAGCGTTCGTTACACTATGCATTTCGGTTATTAAAGGGTTTGTCTATGCAATGTTGTGTATCGCAATTGTACTTGCTTTGTTTCAACCTGAAATTTTGGCGTTAGTTCTTGTGATGGCATCTATGTTGGCAGCTGCAGGAGCGTAAAAAAATCGTATGAATTCAATAAGTAAAGAATGATTGGTAAAACCGAACTTGTTCTAGCATTTTTTGTCGCAGCCGTCCTTGCTGGGCTCTTTATGAAGTACGGGTCTAGTTCACCGGTAGCTGCTCGCGAGCATTTTATGCAACAGGATGTTGGCATGCCTCTAGCTGCTGGCGGCATTGGTCCTTATGATGGTGTAAGTATAGCTGGTGCTGCCGGTTGGATGCAGACTGAACCCACGGAAGCTGGTGGAGCTGCTCCGGCGGGATCATCGAGTGATCCGAATAAGCTAATGTATCTTGTAGGTAACAAGGTCGATAGTAGCTGCTGCCCTGCCGCTTTCAACACAGACACTGGCTGTGTATGTTTGACGGATGATCAGAAGGACTTTATGGCTGCGCGCGGTGGCAATAAGGTATAAACTTAAACACAATGTATAAATAATAATCTAATGGACACCCAAAAGATATTTACCGATTTCCTAAATGACTTAAAATCGTCGTTTTCCGGTTTCAAGTCAATTGGTGAAGTAGATGTCGAAAAAACGGTAAAAGAACTTGAAGTTTTTTATCCTGATTCTCTTCAGGTTATTCAGAAAGATGCTGTTTTCTTTGAATCTCCTCGAATTGTATTTGGCATAGATCTTTCAACTATCTGGGACACAACTGAAGATACGTCCGCTACTATTTGGAAACATCTTCAGCTTTGTATGGTTGCTTCATTTCTCCACGGAGATATGAAGAGTAAAATGGGCACTATTATGGAACTTGCGAAAACAATGCTGGGTGATCAGGGTGGTGCTATTTCTAAACTATTCGAAGATGAATCATCTGAAAGTAATCTTAAAGGAATTATTGATTATGTACTGGAGACCCGAATTGCTAAGCTATTCCTGTCACTTGTTGAACAATTTGATGTCAGCGAATTTGACATAAATATTGAAAATCCTCAGCAGTTGATGGAGATGATTCAGGACCCCGAGAATCCTATGATTAAGAAGATGATCGCTAAAGTTCAGGGTCTCGTTCATGAAAAACTACAACGTGGCGAGATAACTAAGGAGCAAATTGTGTCTGAAATTGAGCAGATCAAATCAAAGGTTATGCTATCATTTGGAGATGTATTCAACGATATGCTAGGACTAGGTAGCAAAAAGGATAAGGGATCTCGTCCGGTACTCAATACACCTCAAGCTCGTGCTCAATATAGACGCGATCGTCTACGCATGAAACTTCAAGAAAAATACAAGAAGTAGAAAACCTCACCGTAAAAATAAGATGACAGAACAAATTTGGTTCAAAGATCCGGCGATCCTTTTTACACAAGCAACGTGGAACCGGTTTGTTCCTACAGCTAGCATGACAACCGCGGAGTCACTGAATGCAGTAGTTCGTTTTACAGTATACTTTTCGGTACTTCTGTTTCTGTCTACGGGTATCAATGCATACGTACTTGCTATACCTGCTGTAATGGTTCTAACAGTTGCACTCTATAGTCTTTTTCCTAATGGAAAGACGATAGAGTCATTTACTGTTCGTCCTCCGAAGGTTACGGGCAAATATACGATGCCTACAGATCAAAATCCGTTCATGAATGTTTTACTAACGGAAATAAATGATAACCCTGATCGTGAGGACGCGGCCCCGATTAGTCGCAAGGATGTAAAGAAGGCTGTCGAGCAGAGTTTCAAGCATACGAATGATGTATTCATGGACACTACAGATGTATTTGATCAGACGCAGGCTATGCGTACGTTTCATACGCTACAGTCTGCTAAGGTTCCCAATGATCAAGATGGATTCTTACGTTGGATGACGAAGGGTTTTGATGAGCCGGATTATTCATCTGCTTTTCCTGCTCGCGGAGCCAAAATATTAAGTGAAGGATTTGTTCAGCAGAAGACGCTACTTACGACTCTTCCGAACGGTACGACGCCGCGTCTTACGGGAACGAGTACGTCTGCGGCGACCTCCGGATTTACCGCCAAGTAACTTCTTCTTTAGTTCAGCCTTATCTGTTACAGCGCCATCAATACGGCTTGCAATTTTTCCATCCTTAACGACAACCATTGTAGGAAATCCAGTAATACCTAGCGAATCAGGAGTATTATCAGATGACACATTCTCCATCTCCATGATACCATCGTTAGCTACTTCGTCCCATACGGGTTTGGTAGCAATACAATGACCACACGAACGCATGAAAAAAAGAATAGCTACAGGGCCCTTCGACTTCAATCGCTCTTCTACTTCCTTTTTGGTCTTAATCGTTTTTACGTCGTCTTTGATCTCATCCATTTATCATCATGCTTCGTTAAAAAAACGTAGATAGAAGTAAAATGTCATCAGATAATCGTAGTCGGGCATCTTCGACAACTAGTGTTAAAAGTGACGCTAGTGTTGGGCCGAATGTAAAGCTTTATGGTCAGACTGACTTTACTCCTGTAGTTGCAAACTATGCCACAAAACAAGCATTAATAAAGGGATTAGCAGAGCGTCGCAAGGCTCTTGGAAAGAAGGGTGGTAAGACTCGTCGTCACCACAAGAAGACACAGAAGCGTAAACACCACCGCAAAACAAGTCACCGTAGAAAGTAAATGCAAAGTCATTGGGCCGGATACTTAAAAGCCGTAGGAGCCACTGTAGTTCCGACAACATCTCATCCGCCGGTGGCGACGTATAAGACAACGGATGATTCGAAAGGTATGACTGGATTTTTAGATTTGAATCCTAAGAAGCCTGAATTACAGGCTCGTTATGATGCTATGTCTGGATCGTGGGCTGGTATAAAAGCATCGGAAGCTGCGGAAAGCAAGGGAGTGTTTACGACTGAGTTTGCACCTTTAAAAGATCGGCGTTGAATCGTAGCAAGCCCATCGAACTAATATTCCAATTTTTTCCACATAGTTAATTTGATTTTCAAGTTTGGTTGTAAAAAAGTTTTCAATACATCCTGATTCGTAAGATTCAAGAATTTCTTTAAACAAAGAAAGTTTTGAATTTGGAATTCGATAAAAAAATGTATGAACGCCGTTTTCTATTCCATAATTATTAGTTCTACAAAATGTTGGAAGATCTGATGGTTCCCATTCAATTTTATTCTGCAATACATAGCGACCAGTAATCTTATATACATTTGAATACTCTTCCGTTAAGCTAGAAAGTGCAGTAAGCAAAAGAGTCTTTTCTCCTAGTCCCTTTTCAAGCGAATTATTTACTAACTCGTGAAATTCTAAGTTAATAAATTGATCTACTTTTGATTTGAGAATATCCATCCACTCGGAGGGAGGACTACATTCGACTAAAAGTATATGAGTATCGGGCATATATTTGCGAACCGATTCAATTGTTTCAAGTGTTTGTTCAAACCGTTGTTGGTGTGAATAAATACTTCGTGTTTCCGAATAATTAAATGGCTTATTTGTAGTTTGTATAACAGATGTAATAATCACACAGTCTTTCATTTATTTATAGTATAAATTTGAGTATGTTAAAATAAAATTGACTCATTAGTTTGCATACGAAACGATCACGATGCCCGTGCCACCCGGTAGTCCAGTTGTATCGCCTGTGTACGCAGTTGCACCGCCACCACCACCACCTGTATTTGCAGCTCCCGCAGTTCCACGAACTAATGCTGTTCCTGATGCCCCGATTGTTGAACCCGTGCCTCCACCTCCAGTTCCGCCTGCGCCACCGTTGTAAGGCGCTCCGTAGAAAATGCCACCCTGCGAACCACCACCACCGCCACCATAGTACGTTCCGTAATACAGAGTTCCTGCTCCACCTGGATTTCCCGCACTTTGGCCCGCCGAGTGATTGGTTCCTGCTGCTGATGTACCGCCACCACCAGCTCCACCTTGTGACCCGTCATTGATGCCTGTTCCGCCATTGGTTGCTAGATTCTGTGTAGCAGTCAAAGGTCCACTGACAGAACCCTGAACACCCGATCCTCCTGCTAATTGGCCAAGTTCGGATCCACCACCACCGCATCCACCATTTTGCCCTCCACCAATGCTATACGTTCCACCGCCGCCACCACCAAGAGCAGTAAGAATTAAACCGAATGTGCTTGAACTTCCTTGCTGTCCAGTTGACGAACTCACCGTTCCACCTGCACCACCACCTCCTATAACAACTGTATATGTTCCTGCTGTCAATGTACCTGTTGCCACAATCATGTTACCTGCGCCACCACCGCCACCCGACTGACAACCACCGCCTCCACCGCCGCCAATTGCCATGATTTCAACGGTTTTAGATCCACCGGCCGCAATCGTGAACGATCCATTTGTTGTGAATGTATAGAATGTACGCCCACTTGCGATTGTAGGTTCAACTGATGCAGTGATACTGACTACACCCCATCTGTTTATTAAATAGGTATTTACATTTGATGCGTCAGCTGCACTTACTTCTCCGCTATAACAGAGAATTTCGCAGATTGTACAGTCCTGAGTTGTCATACCTGCACCGATATTATCGGATCCAATCCAAGTATATAAAGATGTGTTTGTACCAGTGGTGTAACCCGAAGCCACGTTATTATAACTAGATTGTATAGTATGTGCCGTACCGTTCACGTAGACCTGATTATTTGCAGTTGATGTCGCAGAATTGACTACACCACATACCTTAACTGACAGTGCGCTAATCGTGTCATCTAGTGTACTGATTATTTTGTTAGTAGCACCATTATTATTGTTGAGAAGCATTTCATATGGTGCCCCAGGACTACCATACATGTTCAAATTATATCCGGTATTCGTCTGTGCAATTAACACAATTGGTGATTGCGTTGGTTGCACATTCAGTCGCATCACGATAAAAAATGCACGAGCTTGAGTGGAAAACGATTGAAGATACGATCCATAACAGGAGGGGGCACCTGGATAGTTCGTATTGATGAGACGAATTGCGTTCTTTCCATTTACGGTGACAATGGATAATCCAGTTCCCGCGAACGTTGCCGAACCACCATTTGTTCCATTGTTCGTCCACGATGACGTTGTTAACCCCGAATCACCCTTGAACCATGTGATGAGTGGAGCAGACAACGACGTTGGGGTGAATACAGCACTCTTTCCTGCAAACATGCTATAACTGATGGGACCTGATGCCGGTGCAGATCCAGATGTAAATGTAGTTCCGTAATATTTCGACAAAGAGAATCCTTTTCCGAAGACGGTGTTCAAAGTTGTCATACTAATATTTGATGTTGGGACCGCCATTTACTTGTCCTCCAATCTTTTTTCGAGATCAGAACAGCGCTTATCCAACACCTTAATACCTTCGATTAACAATCCAACTAAGTTACCATATGCAATGCTTTTTGTTTCATTAACATCAGTTCCGGTCTGGACTGCTTCAGGTACAACTTCTTCGACCTCCTGAGCAATCAATCCAACTTTGCGACCCATTGTATCGATTCTGTCGTAATATACACCACGCATCATAGAAATCTTACCAAGTGCGCTGTCAATAGTCTCTATATTTCTCTTCAATCGGACGTCAGAAAATGCAGTCACATCGCCTCCTGCAGTGATCGATCCACCAGCGTATATATTACCACCTACAATCAGCGATGCGTTTGCTGGGGTGTATCCTCCAGTATAAATGTATCCACCATACACAGTTGCAGCGAGCTTTGTTCCATCAGCAGATGAGGTGATCGCTTGCCAATTTTGAGATGTGGCACTCTGCGTCCATGTACTTCCAGAGTTTGAACTTGTATAGATATAGTCACTGGTGCTAACAACCCCAGCAAGTTTTGTTCCATCGGCAGATGATGTGATCCAATTCCAAGCTCGTGTTGCATCTGATGTTTTTTGTACCCATGTAATACCGGAGTTTGAACTTGTGTAAATATATCCACCAGTCACAACTGCAGCAAGTTTTGTTCCATCGGCAGATGATGCAATTGAAACCCAAGATGCCGATCCTGAAGAGTTTGCGTTTGTAGACCATGTAACACCTGCGTTTGAACTTGTCCATATATATCCACCGCTACTAACGGTTGCTGCAAGTTTTGTTCCATCAGCAGATGATGCAATCGAGCTCCAATTTGCTGTTCCCGAAGAGTTTGTGTTTGTAGTCCATGTACCCCCAGAGTCCGAACTTGTGTAAATGTATCCAGCAAGGACAACTGCAGCAAGTTTTGTTCCATCGGCAGATGATGCAATTGAAACCCAAGCTCGAGTCGCATCCGATGTTTTCTGCACCCACGTTACTCCAGAATCTGTACTTGTGTAAATGTATCCATTGCGAACAACTCCAGCAAGTTTTGTTCCATCAGCAGATGATGCAAATGAAATCCAATTTTGAGACGTAGCACGTTGTGTCCATGTAACTCCAGAGTCCGAACTTGTGTAGATATACCCAGGATATACACCTGAAACAAGTTTTGTTCCATCAGCAGATGATGCAATTGGAAGCCAATTTGATGTCCCTGATCCCGTCTGCTGTGTCCAACTTAGTGCAGTAAGACTTGTTCCATTGACAATCATAGAAGGAGTGTACGTATAAGACCCATCGAATTGTAATGTAGATTGTCCAATTACAGCATTTATTCCGTTTGCAGTAAGTACACTCGTTGTTGTCGTAGAACCGGAAATTGCCGTAGATATACTACGCCCCATATAAGGCAGAATAACTCTGGATGCGACGTTGTATGCTGGAACAACACCTCCAAAAGGATTAGAACTAACTGTAGTCCACGTTAGACCATCGGGAGAGTACGCAATTGGAGTGCCCGATGTTGTAGCAGCTCCAACAGCCACCCAACGTGTACCGTTCCATGCAACGCCAGCTCCAGTATTACCACTTCCAAAAGGATTAGAACTAACTGTAGTCCACGTTGCACCATCAGGGGAGTAAGCAATTGGTGTGTTACTAAGTGATCCAGTTCCAACGGCTACCCAACGTGTACCATTCCACGCAACGTTAGATCCAGAACTAGTACTTCCAAAAGGATTAGAACTAACTGTAGTCCACGATATACCATCAGAGGAGTACGCAATTGGAGTGCCCGATGTTGCGCCGGCTCCAACGGCTACCCAACGTGTACCACTCCATGCAACACCTCGTCCAGCATTAGTACTTCCAAAAGGATTAGAACTAACTGTACTCCACGTTAGACCATCAGATGAGTAAACAATTGGAGTGCTATTACCTCCAACAGCTACCCAACGTGTACCGTTCCACGCAACGCCGTATCCATGACTAGTACTTCCAAAAGGATTAGAACTAACTGTAGTCCACGATATACCATCAGAGGAGTACGCAATTGGAGTACCACCACTTCCAGTTCCAACGGCTACCCAACGTGTACCATTCCATGCAACGCCATATCCGTGATTAGTAGCTCCAAAAGGATTAGAACTAACTGTAGTCCACGTTAGACCATCGGAGGAGTACGCAATTGGAGTACTATTAGTTCCAGCTCCAACAGCTACCCATAAAGTACCATTCCACGCAACCCCATATCCAGGATTAGTACCTCCGAATGGATTAGAACTAACTGCATTCCATGTTAAACCACCATTGTATGAATATACAATTGGATTAGTAGTACCGTTTCCCACTGCCACCATGAAATTATCAGTTACATTTGTGTTTAAAACTCCACTCGCTCCTGTAGAACCTATAGATCCTGTAGGACCCGTTACACCTGTAGCCCCCGTAGGTCCCACTACACCTGTAGGTCCAGTAGGACCAGTTACACCTGTAGTTCCAACAGCACCAGTTACACCTGTAACTCCAATAGGTCCCGTTGCACCTGTAGAACCTATAGGACCTGTTACACCTGTAGCTCCAACGGAACCTGTAGCTCCATTTGCTCCAACGGAACCTGTAGCTCCACTTGCTCCAGTAGGTCCCGCTACACCACTTACTCCAATGGGGCCTGTTACACCTGAAGCTCCTGTAGGACCCGCTATTCCTGTTACACCTGAAGCTCCTGTAGGACCCGCTATTCCTGTCACACCTGAAGCTCCTGTAGGACCCGCTATTCCCGTTACACCTGAAGCTCCTGTAGGACCCGCTATTCCTGTCACACCTGAAGCTCCTGTAGGACCCGCTATTCCTGTTACACCTGAAGCTCCTGTAGACCCTGTTACACCTGAAGCTCCCGTAGAACCCTTTACACCTGTTGCTCCAGTAGGTCCCGATACACCCGAAACACCTACAGGACCTGTAGCTCCGGTAGAACCTATTACACCACTTGCTCCTACAGGACCCGTTGCTCCAGTTACTCCAATAGATCCTGTTACACCTGAAGCTCCGGTAGAACCTATTACACCACTTGCTCCTACAGGACCCGTTGCTCCAGTTACTCCAATAGATCCTGTTACACCTGAAGCTCCGGTAGGTCCTGCTACACCACTTGCTCCTACAGGACCCGTTGCTCCAGTTACTCCAATAGATCCTGTTACACCTGAAGCTCCGGTGGGACCCACTACACCACTTGCTCCTACAGGACCCGTTGCTCCAGTTACTCCAATAGATCCTGTTACACCTGAAGCTCCTGTAGGACCTGCTGTTCCTGCACCTGTAGCACCTACTACACCCGAAGCTCCAGTGGGACCCATCAAACCAGTTGCTCCCGTAGCACCTGTCACGCCTGCACCTGTAGCACCCATTACACCAGTAGCTCCAGTGGGGCCAGTTGCTCCTGCTCCTGTAGCACCTGTTACACCAATTCCTCCTGTAGGTCCAGTCGGTCCGGTCGCGCCTGTAGGACCCGTTACACCTACACCTGTAGCACCTGTTACGCCACTTGCTCCAGTAGGACCTGTTACACCACTTGCTCCGATACCACCTATCGGTCCAGTTGGACCCGTTGGTCCACCTATTGCAGGAGTTGCTTGTAAAGTTGTTGTTATGTTGGTTGGTGTATAATCCCTAAATTGTAAACTTGCTGTAACCGGACTGCCGCCTGAATTTGAAAGATTTAGCGTTACTGAGTATGAACCACCTGCAGCTAACACATAGTCCTCTACATACACAGAGTTTGTTTGGGTCGACACGGCTGTAGATGTGATAAACGTAGGTGCACCTGCACTTGTCCATGGCGTCGCACCAGAAATCGGAACACTGTTTGAATCAATTGGAGTTATAGTCGTATACATTCCCACAGATCCACTGGATACGGACGCATATACGTTAGTAGTCCATAAACCGCCAATTAAATTTGAGAACTGAATAAGACTAGATGAGCCATTAAAAGGACCAACTGTTACAGATGAATTTGCATTCACTGGAACTGTTTTTACTTGGTGCCCTACACCAGGAGATGCTAGTAGTAAATAGTTGGATTGACCGTCGTAATCAAGAAATAGAACTTTGCCTGTTGTTACTCCTGGAATTCCTTGAACACCTGAAGCTCCAGTAGGACCGGTCGTACCTGTAGGGCCCATTACGCCAGTTGCACCGGCTGGACCGACTGGACCGGCTGGACCTGGTTGTTTTGCAGGAACACCCAAGTTTACATAACCCCCGTCTGGAGTGTATCGTATTAACGACATTTATTTATACTTTAGCAATACCGTATATTTCATCTTGGCTATTAATTCCGCCATATGATGTCTTAAGAGCATTTGTTGGAATGATGATTGACTGCGAGTCAGTACCGCCACCAGACGTTTTACGATAACGACGAATTGTACGACGGCGAGACTTACGCGAACGTTTTAAAGTTTTGCGTGGCATTTCTTTGCTTTGAGTAAAGAGAAGAATGATGAACGATGTTGTCTTTTTAGTAGGATTTATCTTGCTTGTTGTAGTCGTTATGTTTGTCACACAGAGCCGTGTAGAGAGCATGACAAATAAGGATCTAGTAAGTGCTTTACAAACGCATGGTACACCCGATGCAAAAAAGAAGGCTAAAGATCAGCCGTCTGAACTAGAAATTTATGGACCGAAGGCTGAAAAGGTAGTGCCTTCTACCCCGAGTGGTACTAAATCAAATACTTCAAATAGTTCGGGGACATATCCTGATATTTATGGACCCGATATTCCGTCAGTTCCCGGAACAAAGAAGAAAGCTATCTCTGGAAAGCATACATCTGATGAAGTAGATGATGAGACGTATGACTTCAATCCAGACCTACAGAAGGCATTTCCGACCGAAGGTCCACCGCAACCCTTTTTAACAGATTTCTCTAAGTTCCAGCATTAGAAGTAAGTATGTTCGGACTCCAAAACTTTCGAGGAAGTTGTTGGGTAAACGCTTGCCTACAGGGAATATTTCGTATTCCCGATGTTCAGTCACGATATAGCAAAGGAATTTTTGAAACAAACAATGTACTAGATGAATGTTTATGTAAAATTTGGAAAACTCAAGGAAAGGAGGGACTGCCAGAATTTTTTCAAGCAGTGAAAACTCATCACATGCCCGCAGGAAACGGCATTGGCGATAGCCATGAGCTTTTACAGTATCTGTGCGACCGTCTACCTTATTTGGACGAGCTTTGTCGATTTAAAGTTGCCGATGCTGTTCAGTGTAATTCATGTCCTGCAAAAATCATAAAGGAGGACAGTGTAATCGAATTTGACATCATCGCAACAAAACAAGACACACCTATTCTAGAATGTATACAGCGTGTTGTAGCGCCTACTAGAATTGACACATGGAAATGCGAAAAGTGTAACAAACAGGGATGTACAAATAACTATTTGATAGGATCATTTCCTCGAGTGATGGTCTTCCACGTCAGATCTATTGATGGATCAGTAGGCTACTCAAGCATTCTTGTTCTCAATTCGAAGCAATACGCACTGATAGGCGTTATCTGCTATAATGGGGCACATTGGTGGACATATGGTCGAAACTTACCAACGGGTTCTGCGTGGTGCAAACTAGATGATCAGCATATTCAAAATTTTGGTCCAAAACAGTTTCCAGTTTCAACAGCCATGCGAATTCTTGTGTATTACTGCTTAGATAACAACTCTTTGTAAAATAACAATGAAGTCAGCATCTGCGTTTACACGTTCGGTAGACGCAAATGCAAGAGCAAAAAATACAAAAGTTCAATATCCAGGTAACGTCGCAGTAAACACAAATCCAATAGAGTCTGCTCTAGGATGTAATCCGAATTTTATGAGTCTTACATATTCAAAAGGTTGTAGATCACCTCCCGTTGGTGATCAATGTGCGCCTGTTTCAACCGTAGGTCCTACAGGAGCCACAGGTCCTATAGGAATTACAGGTCCTACTGGAATTTCTGGAGCAAATATTCCTTCAGGTGCATCTGGTTCATCATCGTATATCCCTAGCTTTTCAGGTATAACTGGGCCTACTGGTTCTTTAGGCCCCACGGGATCTACAGGAGGGTCTGGAAGTACAGGAGGATATTCAGGTGGCTCAGGATATTCAGGTGGCTCAGGATATTCAGGTGGCTCAGGATATTCAGGAGGTTCTTCTGGAGGATCGGGGTCTTCTGGAGGTTCAGGTTCTTCTGGAGGTTCAGGTTCTTCTGGAGGTGGAGGTGGTACACCAACGTTCACATATTCATCACCTGTTTATGCCAGATATTATCCGGGAGGATATACTGGCGGTGGAAGTACAGATTACTATTATGTAGTCGATTCATCAGGAGCATTTGTATATCCGCCCGGGTCTTCATATCCAGATCTATTAGGAGAACCATCGTATGTAACAGGATTTTCATTTCCCCATGTATTCTCATCCAGTGTTGCAAATTATGAATGGGTTGTAGTTGGCATTTATAGTGGTATTGTTTCCGGATCATATTCCCTAAACACAACACTCAATAACGGAGGATACACTATAGTCGATTCTACTACAGGACAACCTGTTGTGCGAACATCTGTTTATATCGATGTTTTATATGTTCCACCACCTTCAGGTGTTCCTAGCTTTCCATTCATAGCACTTGGAAACCCTGTTACACATCCAGATGTTACATATACAGATGCGCTTTATACAATTATTGGATATGCTACGGTATATTCTTCCGGAACGTATCTTTTAAAGCAACCTGCTCCAGGCACATATCCGAATTCATTTCAGTATAATATTGTTGATGCAGCATCACACAATGTTATTTTAGATGGGTCATCGAATCCGGTTGTTGTGGTTTGGAATGGCACAACAGCCTTCCCTTTCACATATACATCATTTAATATCGTTGGAATCTTTTACCAATACTTAACAGGAAAGTACTATTTGTTACAAACGAGTAAAACATCTAATATATACGATATTGTCGATGCAAGTGGAAACACAATGACTGATCCAGGAACAAATAATACAACAACACTTCAAACTACATGGAATGACACAACGTTATTCCCATTTATTGCTACGTCAATATCTGCAAATAATACATTTCAATACGCGATAACAAACATATACATAGATTCTTCTGTAAGCTATTTCCTTTATCAATCAATTGTTGCCAATGTTCCATCGAATTTGTATACAATTGTAGATAACAACGGTAATCCAACAGTTATATTCAACAATATTACTGAAACAGTGACACAGGGAAGTTCTTCATTTAGAATGCCAACCGTGTTACCTATCACAAATAATTCAACTGTTAAGTATCCAATTACAGATTATTATAGCATAACTGAAGGTAATTATTTAATACAAACTACGAGTACAAGCGGTATTTACAGCTTAGTTACATTAACAGGTGACCCTGTACCGGATGCAGGAACGAATAATACTACAAATGTAACTGTTTCGTGGAATACTGTAGGAAGCTTTCCTCTTACACTAATATCGACATCTGGATACACTGGTATTAAATATACAATTACTGGATTTTATTCACCAGTTCCGGTTGTCATTAATACTGGTCCTACAGGACCTACAGGTGCAAGTGGTCCTGTAACAAGTGACGGAACAAATCTACCAGGAATTGGAGGAACGGGTATTTATACAGGACCTACTGGTTCATACACAGGTCCTGGTGTTCCCACCGGTGCAACTGGTGTGTCATCTTCCGGTGCTACAGGACCTACAGTGACAAATAATGTAAGAGGTACCGTTACTTCAATTATAGTGGGATCACAATTATCTGTATCAACGCAAAACAACGATTACACAGTATTATATCAATAAAAACATGGGCGATATATACAAATGCCCTCGATAGCGGAGAGCATTGTAGTTAACAATCCGGCAGGATTTTCACCTGCGGATGTTACTATAACTGGTAGTATGCCATTAAAAAATATAAATTGCGTCGCCTATAATGGCAAACAGTGGATTATAGGTGGGTCATCTACACTTCAACATACAACATTAACATCATACCAGCCGGTTATCGATATACAGAATCAGTATGTCTCTTCATTTATAATCGCAGTAAATAAGGATAGATTACAACTTGGAGAAAATGCAAGAATTCTTTTTAACTACCCAAGTCTTCAGATAGATAATGGCATTGTAAGTACACAGAATGCACAATACACATCTGATTACAATTCGTATATAACATATTTGAAACAAGCACAGGATCTATACAATACTACAGCTGCATCTGGAACTGGAACACTTACATCGGAAGATTATTATACAACACATACCATTGCCATAAGTACGGATGGATATACATGGAACCGTGTGACACAAAATCCATTCTCACTTGGAGATCCTAACGAAGTTACATCTGTTTGTAATGGGTTTGCATGGAACGGATCTCAATGGGTTGCTATAGGAACTGGTGGTATTAATAATGGAATTCCTATACAAAATATTGTTGTTGGCGGTGGTAACTACCAGTTTGTAAATCAAATTGCCACAAGTCCCGATGGAATAAATTGGACACCAAGAGGAATTCCAGGACGCACATCAAATGGTCAACCGTTTGCAGTTGCGGCAAACTCATCTGTATTTATTATCGTTTCTGGCAATGTATCTGGTATTACAAATACAATTGCGTATCCAACTACTACCAAAATATACAGTCCTTTTGTTGATGACGTACCTACAATTTGCACAAGTACAGATGGCATCAATTGGAAGAAAATAGGAAACAGCTCTGACTACTATGGCTCTGGAGTATATGCTGGATATGACGGAGTAGGCGGATTGTTTCAGGGATACGGTGTTGCTTATAATGGAGCATATTGGGTTGCTGTGGGTGCTGGTCTTCCTAATTCTGCCGGTACTCTAGGTGTATCTCTTACAGGTAACTTGAGAAGCTGTATTGTATTTAGCAGTGATAACGGAAATACATGGGATCAGGGATTAAGCAACCTTGCATCTAATCCTGGACCTGGATTGGAAACATATTATCATATTTTTAGCGTTGCTTGGAATGGATCCTATTGGTTAGCCGTTGGTCAGGTTAGTAGCACCAACCAGAGTATACTGTCATCCTGTGTACCTATTCCTGTTCCAAATGGAAATTACAATCCCCAGTTTTATTGGAGTGGCTCAACTGCCGGTGTGATTATAAAGAGCACTAATAGCATTGAATGGACTGTTGCATCTGGGTTTCCTGTATTCACAGATATAATATGGGATGGAAACTATTGGGTTGCCACCGGACAACTTGCATTTCAGGGTGATACTTCAAAGCCTGCTATTGGTATCACAAAGCGTAGCCTTGATGGCGTTACATGGGAAACCGTAAATTTATCGGGAAATGCATTAGCTTCTAGTATACCTCTTCCTATTCTAGGAGGTACTCTAAATACAGTAAGTGCACTACTTGTTGGTTACGGATCACCATCAAGTGTTCTCCGAACGTTTGATGATACTGTGTGGCATCCTCAGTTGCTAAATGGTCAGGTTGGAGCTAATACAGTTGGACAAATTCAGAAGGAATTTTTTGGAGCTGTATGGACTGGTTCTCTGTGGATCATTGTGGGAAATCCTCAGTATGGCAATTCAGGACAGAGTATAGCAACGAGTCCAGATGGCATTTCCTGGTCATATCCAACGAGTACTCTTGAGAATGGCAAAGATATTGCGTGGAGCGGAAGTTTAGCAGTTGCAGTGTGCGAGGGTCTAGATACTTTAATTTCTACAAGTCCCGATGGAATTACATGGACAAAACGAACACCAGCAGGTTTACTATCATGTGAGTGTGTTGCATGGAATGGCGGTGGTTCTCGCCCCATGTGGATAGTCGGAGGAAATGGAGGTATGAATTATAGCACCGATGGAATAACATGGAATCAGATCAGAAATACAACCTTAACAACAGTGAATTCTATTGCGTATAATTCTCTAACATGGATATCGGTTGGCTCCGGTCCATCACATACTATCAACATGAGTATCGATGGTATACGTTGGTTTGATGTAAACTCGGCTACAAATCCATTCACTATTGCGAATGCTATTGCTTGGAATGGTACACTATGGGTGGCTGTTGGATCTGGAGCAAATACAATTGCCACAAGTCCAGATGGTTATAATTGGACCGGTCTTGGGACTTCTACGTTTACTGTAAGCGGATCAACAGTATCATGGACCGGAACAAAATGGATTGCATCAGGAAGCGGGTTAACTTCACTAGCCACCAGTACTGACGGAGTTACATGGACATCTAAAGATATTTTATTAACTCGTGGAAACTGTTATGTGAATAAAACTGCATCTCTTCCAAATCTTACATTAGGATCTGGCGTAGCTTCTTTAATTAATTCAGTTATAGCATCAACAATCGTATCTCAAACGAATACAGTAATATCAAACGATGCTGCGGCGATAGCTTTAGCTGCTAATCAGGCTGCGGCTGCTGCGGCTGCGGCTGCGGCTTTAGCATTACGAAATGCAACAAAGGCATCGGCGGTTACTGCAAACAATGCGCTATCATTTTGGCAAACAACAATTACAAATCAATACACTCCATTAACAGACACATCTGTTATTGATTTATCTGTTTCTTCAGACTCTGCTCTTTTTACTTCTGTTACTTCAACATACAATGCAATTAATAATAGTATTATAACAGCTGGTAGCTACACTTTATTTATAAATAATAATTCTAACAGTCAAGCTGATATAGATGCACAATTAGTATTATTACAGGGACTTGTTACAACTGTACAAGGATATTTACCAAAATTTTATAACCAAGCTGCGATATTATATACCGATCTTGTGAATGCACAGTATAAGAATTTTACACAGACGCAAAATGTTTCGGCTATAATTGGAAGCTGGGGGTTTCCTTCAGGAACGTATACAACAGTTATTAATGCTTACAATGCGGGTATTGCAGGGTATGGAAACGCAGTTGGATCTGCAGTTAGTTTTTTTGCTAGTGTGATCAATGTGCCTCCTACAAATTCATACACGTATCCGTCGGCATACAGCCCTCCTGATTTTGCTACTATGCTATCAAATACAATACCGTCATCCTCTGTAGTTCGAATTATGAATGGTGTATTTAATACAGCTTATCCTTACAAGCAACAAGCAGATTCTTATTATAAAAAAGCGGTTGCAGATGCACAAAATTGGGCAAGTGTAACTGGTGGAACACTAGACATGACTACAATTACAAATACATTTGCTCCGTATTACACTCAGTATTTTTACACAACAGTAACTATTCTACCAAGTCCTCTCATTATCGGAATACAATTACAGAGTGGAGTTACCGTACAAAATTATAGCGGTGTAGGGCTAACCACAAATGTAATAGATTTGATGGCGATAGCAGTTAAATATTTTAAGGTTTTATCAGACGAATTTTCACACCCTGGATTTTATCCAGCTGCGTTAGGAACTTTATATACATCTGTGAAATCTGCACTTGATACTGTAGATGCAACAAAGTCAACTGCTATTTCATATGCCCAAAATAAACGTAATACAACAGTTCAAACTAAGTTAAACGATTTCAAAACCACAACACGAAGTGCATTTCCGAATGGTCCTCGTGCACAAGCTATTGCTAAAATTAGTCAAGGAACAGTAACGAGTATTACAGTTACCAGACCAGGTAATGGATATTATAGTTCATCATACAATGCTGTAATAACTGGAGGCGGTGTTTCGATAGCAAATGCCGAAGCCACGGTGTTAGGAGGACATATTGCCTCGGTAACAGTCTTGACTCCGGGTTCTGGGTATACAAGTGTCCCGACTGTTTCATTTAATGGAGGTGGAGGCACTAATGCAACTGCTACAGCTTCTATATCAAATGGGTACATTACAGGAATTACTCTTACAAATGCAGGCTCTGGTTATACAAGCGCTCCAACAATCACAATCAGTGGAGGTGGTATTTCGATAGCTACAGCTACAGTTACAGTCAGCGGTGGTTCCGTTACAGGAATTACAGTAACTAGTGGCGGATCTGGTTACACAAGTGTTCCTATAGTAACGATTGATCTTCCTCTAAAAATCGATACACTGATAGACACCCTGCTTAGAACCACAGTTTATTCTGATTCGAATTATGAAATTGCTTCTCACATAGCTCTTCTGCTCAAAGCTGGAAATTTGTTGTATCCCAAACTATATCCACTCATTCATGCGGTTCATCTTGCAGACATAGCTGCAGAAGCAGATGGTTGTCTACCCCCTGTTACTGGTTGGGGGAGCAGTTCAAACAATATTCTTAAACAACCAACTGTTACATTAGTATTAACAAATACGGGATCTATAACAGCAATTAATGTTTTTGCATCAGGTTCACAGTTTATAAGTCAACCAACTATAAGTTTTGTAGGTAGTGGAACTGGTGCAGCGGCTACAGCTATAATCGGATCAGATGGTTTCCTTTCAGGAGTCACTGTTACAAATGATGGATATGGATATACATCAGATACTCAAGTTGTTTTCGTGGGAGGACAAAATTATAACTTGTTAGGAACTCAGGGACTGCATGGATGGGATTATTTCAATAATACATATTATACACGTAATGCTCTAGCTGCATATATTCTTTCACACACTATCAGCTTTAATAATGTGATATCAAACAATCCCACAACATCTGCAACAGCCACAACTACAATATCGGGTGGCCACGTTGCATCTATAACACTTACAAATGGAGGATCTGGTTATACAGATGGTACAATATCAGTTACTTTTAATGAGGGGGGTGGGTCAGGTGCTACTGCTACGGCTACTGTAGCAAATGGAGTAGTTACCAGTGTAACCCTAACAAGTGGAGGATCAGGATATCTCGCGCCTCCAACAGCTTTTTTTGTATTCGATTCGATTCAAAATTACTACTCAATATTTCACAACGTCTTAACGTGGACGGATTTTTTGGCATTCACAGATACCGCAACATACATCGACATGAATAATGACATACAGCAATTTAATACAGCAGTTACCGAAATAGAGTCAAATTCATTATTTGCAAGTGCAACCGCTGATACCGCAGCATCTAGTGATATTACAGCTATTCAGTCTGAATATGTTCCATTTGGACAAAAGTATCTTGCTTCGTTAGTTTCGGGAGTTTCAACAAATATCCCTTCTTCACAAGATCAAAGTGATTTTGGTTATATATCATTTGCTACACCCATTAATACATTTAATACATTTGGATCAGCAGTTACTGGTATACAAACAGATTATAACTCATTGCAACTTATATCTATCAATTCTGGGTTTACAAATTCTCAAATTAATACAGCACTTTCGAATGCAGAATCTTACGTTTCAACAATTAGTTCAACACAAAGTAATACACAATATCAATCTATTATAACGGGAATACCTATATATAGAACAGTATATTCGAATGCACAAACGTATACAAATTTGTTAGTAGATCGTGTAAATAGATGGTCCAACATGAAGAGTAATGCAATTAGCATGGGTCCTTTTAATATTGGATATTCAGCTAATGGACTCGGAAAGCCATTCATCGTAAGTATACCTCCGTCTAATTCTATTTATTGGAGTCCTGTAAAATATACAATTTTTAGCAATTTATCAACATTTAAGATAGAACAGTGTTATTCAAACGTTGGAACTGGAATAATAACTGCATTGCCAACATTTTCATGTGTGAATACTGGAGCTTCGAGTGTGTATCGTGGAACAGCAAACTATTATAACATAGGTTCATTTTCTAAATCGGATACAACGCTTTCAAATATAAACTATAGTGCTTCGAATTTTACTTCAAATGGAACTTTATTCATAAGTAGTACAACAAAAGATTCAGTTAATGTATCGAATTGGTTAAGCTCTATGTCCACATCAATAACAAATAAGACGCCATCTCAGGCATCTGCAACGTGCCAATTAAACACCGGATCGGTCTCAGCTATTTTTATAACAAATACTGGATCAAACTATGTAAGTCCACCCAATGTAGTAATTAGTGGCACAGGAACGACTGATATAGCTACTGCTACTGCCACCATAGGCCCTCTTACAAATGTTAACATCCTTACCAGCGGAAGTGGTTACACTAGCGTACCTACAGTTGCGTTTTCCGGTGGCGGAGCGTCGGTTCAAGCAACTGCCATAGCTGTACTATCAAATGGAAGAGTTATTGCTGTAATCATTACAAGCCCAGGTTCTGGTTATTTAGGTTCTCCAACTGTTTCATTTTCTGGTGGTAATCCGTCTGTACAGGCAACTGCAACTGCAACAGTAAATCCGGGAATTATTTCATCTGTTACCATTACACACGCTGGATCGGGTTATTCCTCTACACCATCGGTTACATTTACTGGTGGAGGTCCACAGGAAGCTATAGCAACCGCATCGGTAGCAAACGGAAGTGTTTCAGCTGTTACATTAGTAACGCCGGGAATTGGTTACGCGAGTGCACCTACGATAATCTTTACTGGCGGAGGAGCATCGGTTCAGGCAACTGCGACTGCTAGCGTAACAAATGGGATAATTACAAATATTTCTATCACAACTGGAGGTTCGGGATATACCAGTGCTCCAACTATTTCATTTATCGGAGGTATAACTCAGCAAGCATCTGGAACTGCACTTATTGCGAATGGATCAGTTGATGGATTCTGTACTACACAAGCTTTAGCTACAGTGTCATCGATTACACAAAGTCCATCACAACCTGGTCAAATTGCATCGATTAGTATTACAAATTCAGGTTCGGGATATGTATATGCACCATTGGTTACATTTGTAGGAGGTGGAGGATCCGGCGCAACTGCTACAACAACTATTAACTCGAGTGGATCTGTTACATCTATAACCCTTACAAATCCAGGAACGGGATATACTAGTATACCGACTATTATCATAGGTGCCGGAATTGTAATAACAAACGCAGGGTCGGGATTTACAGAGCCACCTACTATAACATTTTCAGGTGGTGGAGGAACGGGTGCTACAGCAACTGCTTCAATTGCAAATGGTGTTGTTACGAGTATTACGATAACAAACGGCGGAACTGGTTATACAACTGTACCAACTGTTACATTTAGTGGTGGAAGCATAATTGGCTATTTGCGAATCTATTCAATTTCAACTACATTGAATTATGCACTTCTAAATGTTACCCAAACAGCTCCTGTTTCTGGAGGATTTTCGTTGAACTGTGTTGCAAATGTAGTAAAGGGATCACCTTTAACATCGGGAAATAGTGTCTATGTCGCGTTTAGTAAAAATATAGCAGACTTCACTAACCTCAATTTTGTTCAAAATTTTTCAGCATATTCTAATACAGCAAAGTACTATGCAGGTCAATATGTGACATATAATAATTCAGTCTATACATGTATTCTTGATAACACTGACTCTACGAAGCAAGGTATCGTTGGTCTGTATCCACCATCAAATCCTGCAAACTGGAAGTTGCGAACATACCCATATGTAACTCTAAATGGAACAAAAATTGAAGCAGATCCTACGTTACTAGGATCATTGACGACAACTAACTGTTTATCGTATTCATCTGCACAATCATATAATCGGGGTTCTATTGTACTTTCTACTAATTTCTACTTTTGTTCGGATGATATATCTTCAAAGGGATATTTGGTTGGAATAGATCCAACAAACACAAATTACTGGGTACAGACATACTACACTACTGGATATGTGAAGGGAATTCTCAAAGAAATAAACCCAGCAAACTTTCCAGCACTCAGTTCTGCAGATAATATTCCAGTATATTCATCAACAGCATCATATACACGTGAAAGTTATGTATCGTTTGGTGGACAGTATTGGTTTTTAATTGTCAATGCAGGTGTAACTGTTACAGGCGTATCTCCAAATTCTAGTGCTATATGGCATATTGTAACGCATCCTATGGCTTATGTAACTTTAGATGGTAGTATATACGGATACAGAGAGATAACATCTTCAAACTTTCCTCCATTAGTGGCTTCTACTTTTCCTGCCTATTCGTCAACAGGTCAGTACACGTCTGGTTCAGTTGTTAAAGTTAATAACGCTATTTACAGATGTTCATACACAACTACAAGTTTAATTAACGTTAATATTTCAAATACTAACTATTGGAAACAAATTGTGTACCCAGTGGTTGTATATAAAGATGCGTTTGTAGAGGCTGCTCCTGGAGTTATACCTGCTTTATCTCTTCCAGCAAATGCTAGCGACTTCCCTACATACGATGCAACGTCTACGACATATAATATTGGTGACACAGTAAGTATTGGATCTTCGTTTTATGAATGTACAAATGATGTGCAAATAAATGTACCTATAACTGGCATATCTCCTACAAATACAACCAATTGGCAATTGCTAAATTATCCACTTATTAATACACTTGATGAATTACAAATCCCAGTTGAAGCCGATCCGTCTGTATTAAATTTTTCAACATTAAATGAACAAGATTATCACGAATATAATAACAATTGGTTATACCGTGTTGGTGACTTAACATCTTATAATGCCACTGTTTATGAATGTATAAACGTGACTCCACCGAATCCTTCTGATGTACTAACTGGAGTAGATCCAACGACATCTCCAACGTATTGGAAAAATTTGACATCAACAATTTCTGATTATAATACCGTAGTTTCTACATATTTTACACCGAATGGTATCGTAAATTGGTGGCCTTTGAACTCGGGACAAGGTGCTGTTTCATACACAGTTGGTTCTCTGGTTCTATGGAATGGTGAAATTTACAAGTGTGAAGTAGCAAAACGATATCAAACAATTTACAATATTAATAATCCTACCGATAAAGCCACACTGCTAACATTACCTCCGAATGTAGATACTACAACATGGAATAAGATTGATCCTACAACATTAAGTGTGCCAATACCGCCTGTGTATAGCCCAACTGCTCAGTATAACGTTGGTTCTGTAGTTACAATACATTTACCAACTACATCTGGTTCTTACCAAGCAACTCAAATCTTTTCCTTTTTTGGTCAAACAAGTTATACATTAAATTTCTTTACTTGCATTACGATCGATCCTAATTATCCGGTTAAATTTAAATATCCAGAGGTTTTATCAACCGATTCTATAGATGAATATGGAAATTTAATACCAGTTGTATCTACTGGAAATTGGCAATCAAATGATACTCCTCGCTATGGAAATCCCACTGAAGATCCATATGCTATTTTTAACTTTCCCGTAGATCTTCGTAGACGTGTTGCTATGAATATTGATTTTCCCTATCAAACAGCATGGTGTCATGTACAGCAATATTCGAATAATTTATTGAACTATGTGGACCCTAATACCGGAATAACGAAATACAACTTTGCAAGTTTACCGGTAACGACATCGTCAGCAGCTACACAGTTTTCTACAATTCAAACAGCTGGTAACAACGCAGTAACATTATTCAATAATATTGAGACATCTGGGTTTATCGCAAATGTTCCAGTAACAAACGGAGGCTCAGGCTACACAAGTGCACCTACGGTTACTTTTACAGGAGGCGGGTATGGAACGGGTGCAGCCGCCACATGTATAATAACAAATGGTCAAGTTGCATCTATCACGCTTACATCAGGAGGCTCAAACTATTCATATACAAATCCACCTTTTGTCGTGTTGACAGGTGGCGGTGGTACGGGTGCAACTGCTATAGCAAGTGTTCAATTCGATATTTATGGTGTAATTGATACTGCATACTTAAACGTAAAACTATTAGTACAACAATTTAGAAATGATATAGTTTATTACATGACTCAAATAAACTTAATAAAAACTCAATATTTTAATCAACCATATGTACAGGCACAAATTCAAGCCGATCCATATTCATTCCTAAATCCAATCGGTCTGGCAGGCGGTAATCCTCCTCAATGTACTCCAGTTTTAGATGCAAATGGTACGATTACAGGTATCAGTATAATAAGCCCTGGAATTTCAATAGGCAATGCTAACAATCCCGATGGGTCTGCATCAGTTACATTTGTAGGAGGCGGTGTTGCGTCTGTAACATTAACTCATGGTGGGCAATATTATCAGCAACCTATAACAGTTACATTTAGCGGTGGTAGTCCTATCTTTAACGCCACGGCTACCGCAACATCTTCAAACGGCACAATCACGGGAATAACGATTACAAGTGCTGGTGCAGGCTACACTAGTGCACCGACAATAACAATTTCGGGATATAACGGTACAGGTCAATATGCTACTGCAACGGCTACAATTCAAACTCCAGGAACAGGAGCTATAGCTTCTGCGATTGTCACGAATGGTTCTCTAGAAAGTATTACAGTCATAAATGGTGGAAGTGGATATCCGTCTGGTACAGGTATTGTTGTAAATACTGTAGGTGGGGGTCATATTTTATGTTTCCGCGATTTAGGCGTTGGTGATCCCCAACAGATACTATCAGCACCGAGCAACATCGATGATGTGGGCAATCCTCAAGCCGAACTTCAATACTATAATGAAAAAACAGCAATAATCAATGCATACAAAGATGAAATTTCTACAAGAGTTATGGATTGCAGAGATCTAACTGGATTTGCCATACTAACTCAGATGCTTAATGATAACATGAAAATAGGCGCACGAATTAACTGTCCAATACCTGGAATTGATATTGGATCGGGATTTTTTGCTGTTACAATTGATACTCCTATAACAGAATTCAAAGGTGTTGATAATTATCACGCTAACAATAGCATTGATGATCGTATTGTGGGTAATTATTATACACAGGGTACATATACATACGATGACATAAACTCTATATCTGTTGAACAACTGGCAGATGGGTATACATATTATATCAACAATGATCCTATACTTGGTGGAGATTTATCGGGCTATTCTGATTCTCAAATAGCAACGTACAACAATACAAATTATCACGTATATCAGTGGCAACAAAATGGAGCAAGCAGTGATCCACTTCATCTATTTACTCATCCCGGATGGGTTGATATGGGACGATTTGATGATCCTGCGTATGATCTACCTATATCCTCAGTCATAAATTGTGCTATAAAAGAATCATCGAGACCACCAGAATATACTCTACCGGGGAGTCTTGCGCAACAGACAGCTCTAGCAATCACATATCAAACAACTGATCCGACTCTGCGAGCTATCAATAGTGTTGGAAAGGCAGTTGTTGGAATTGCTGCTGCTGGGTTTCAAAATTGCTTTGATCCGACACAAGTTACAGGATTAATCAGTTTTGTTACAGGTCAACCGTTGTCTTTTGTACCCGATATAACATTTCCAAATTTTAACTCTGCAAATCAGAGTGTCGCTATATTAAATTCTCAAATACAACAAGCTCACGCAGCAAATGTATTACCATTATATGGACAAACAGCCGATACGATAGGATATGTATTACATATTATTTCAATGTTATTGGATTTAAATTCTAAAGATATTGAAGATGTCCAAGAATTAATAGACAGTGTACCTGTCACTGCATTACCTGCAAATGAGATCATATTTCCAACACCGCTTCCTGCTTTCATACCTAAAGATTATGTTCCAGTGCCAAAAGTAGGAACACCAAATATAAGACCAGCATGTACAGATGCAATAGAAAGTCTTAGAAGCGAACAAGAATCGTTGCTTAACTTGCAATCTGCCGTACAAGCAAAACTTAATACGTTAGAAGGGTTACCTTTGCCGAATAACAAACAAACTAAAACTTCTATTCCGAAACGTGTCCAAAACCTGCGTCCACCTCAACCGGTTATCATTGCAGAACAGACAATTAGTGGTAAAGAATTTAATTATAACGAAAAAATAATCAACCAGCTCATAAGTTCTTTTGGATTAGGACACAGTAGGGTGGATAGAGACCGAGCCGAAGCAAGAGAAAGAGCAAGACAATTTCAAGAATGGTGCAAACGGGATGGTATTGTAACTACATATAAAACAGTACCTACGTTTGGTCCTGCCGAATTAGTTTCCGATAACCTGCAAGAAGTTGAAGCTGCAAAACAAGAACGCAAGGCACAAAAACTATTAATTAGCAAAGCCAATGCAGAAATTGTAAAATTAAGATCTCAAATAGCCGCACAAAAAGCAGCACTGGCTGATGTCAGTGGTAAGTTAAGTACATTGGACGCTAATCTCAAGGCATCCATCGAAGCTGCAGCTCAAGAAGCTGCAGCAAACTACGACACAGCAACTGCAAGTTATAGAGCAGCAGTAGACGCGGCTACAGAGGCAAAGGCACAAAATGAAGCTATACGACAGGCAAATTCGTTAGCAGAATCTGTATATATAGACGCACAAGCTTCATACAAAAGACAATACGCAATTGCCCAACTAGCACAATTTAAAGCAAACGCCGCTACCAAAGCAGCAAAAGATGCGTTAGATGCAGCAAATGAACTTGGTACTATTGAAGATGTTAATAAAGCAGAGGCAGCATATGCATCGTCACTTTCAGTGTTACAATCAGCTCAGACTTCACTCACAAATGCAACAAGTCAAAGTGCAATAGATAATTGGACTAAGGAGGTACGCCAAGCACAACTTGATGTATTTAGTTCTAAAGCAGAATATGATCTTGCTAGTGCAGACTATGCACAAGCACTAAAAGATTTAGATAACGAAGTTCTCAAATTACCTGCATTTGTCGAAGCAATAAAATCAGCTATCGCGTCATTAAGTGAATTTGCAACTATTCCATATGATAAACTTGTTAACATCAGTAACTATATCGATGATGCAACAGGAATTATAAGTTCAGCTCGTAATATGATTAAGACAGCATCATCTGCTATTGTTGCAAAGATTGTTCAGGTGCGAGAAATTATAGAAAATCCCGAGTTAGTTGAACTGCTAGCAAAAAATTTAAAAAATACAGATGCTGCTATAGAAGCATTAACAGGTGTTTCGGGAGTATTAGACACTGCGTTATCTCATGCTGGAATGGGAATTGCAATGGATGTTGTCGGAGCAGCGTTAGTTGCATATTCAAATGGAGCATTTGAGTCATCGACTCAAATTGATATGGGCTAGAATATTATCGATAAGAATAAGTAATATGTTGCCGTATCCGACAATCTTAGCAGTTTCTATAGTTGGCGTGCTGATGGCATGTATATTTGTTTTTATTGGAACAGGCAGCATTTCTTCAGTTGTTGTAGTCGTATTGCTTGCAGGTATTCTATTTTACCTACTTCAGAAGTTTGGCGTATTCACGGTTGATTTTTCTAAATCAGGCTTAGATGTAGATTTTCACGAAACCCCAGCTTCGCCTGCACCGGCATCTAAGTTTGTAACACCGAAATCAATTGAAAAGAAAGAAGTATTCTACGTAAGTGGTAACAGTTATACATACGATGAGGCGCCTGCTCTCTGTGCAGCTTATGAAGCCGATCTTGCATCATATGATCAAGTGATGGAAGCATTCTCGGGTGGTGCTGAATGGTGTGGATATGGATGGACTCAGGGTGGCATGGCTCTTTATCCGACACAGCAGGCCACGTGGGAAGCCTTACAGCAGGAGACTGATCAGTCAAAGCGTACGGGCTGTGGCCGTCCTGGTGTAAACGGCGGCTATTTCGATCCTGCTACAAAGTTTGGTGTCAATTGCTATGGTGTTAAACCCGGTAACAAGGATGTGAAATTACCGCTCCCGCTACCTGGAACGGATACAACTGCATTCAACAACATGGTGAACAAATTCCGTTCGATGATCAATAAGATCACACTATCACCTTTTAATCGTGATGTTTGGTCTGAGATGAAAGTTTCTGCTCCCAAGACAAATGAGCACGCACAACTATCCGTTGGACACCCCAGTAAATAGACCAATTTATGTTCC
>Ga0214246_1000052_pt1 | contig 38895 bp, 44 predicted proteins | sample TroBogypolimnion_41_FD_153084 | JGI IMG/M metagenome (GOLD analysis project Ga0214246, IMG submission 153084) | Freshwater microbial communities from Trout Bog Lake, WI - 29MAY2009 hypolimnion | ecosystem: Environmental > Aquatic > Freshwater > Lake > Hypolimnion/Profundal zone | place: Trout...
AAGCTGTCCGGCTAATTGCGCACGGGTCAACCCGTGCGCGTTGCATAGTGCTGTAATAAGGTTCATTTGTTATTCTCCCGTTAAAAATGTTACTTTGCGTAATAGAGCACAAGCAGGGCAAGGCCTAGATAAGGCGTTGCGTAGCCTACGGCCAGTGAGCAGAGTAGGATCAATGCGAGTTTCATTGTGTTTGTCTCCTGTCAATTATTTGACGCTGTTAATGTGGCATGTCCTGTTTGTTACGTCAATAACCCGTTGCAAATTTTACCTATTTTGTTTTGCCTTTACATAGCTTGGCAAGCTATGTGACAAAAAGATCAATGTTTTCAATAACTAAAAAACTATAGGTGTTTTTTGAGGATACACTTATAATATCGTAGCTTTTTAAGCTCTTTGTATCATTTGGTAATAGGTCAGTAATGTTGACCTAAAAAAATTGGCCTAAGGGGGTGCTTATTTTATTAAATAGTTTAATAATATATATAGTTACTTAAAAAAATATATAGGTTGCCCTTTGTTTTCATGCACTTAGCTCGCCGCTTCAAGCTAGATGTTACACGCCCAAAAGGTGCATACCTTACATTATCTATCAGATGTTACGCCCTGCCCTTATGCGCCAGCCAGCCAGTGCCCATTTGTTACATGTTGCATTTGTTACGTGGGCGGGTCGCACCCTGTGACGGGTGCAGCAAGGTGCATGGTGTAACGTTTATTACATGGGCTAGGGCTAGGCCAGAGGGAGGCCAGAGGCCGGGGCCCAACTCAGGGAAACCCCCCACCGACCACCCCTTACCTTATTTATTTTACCCCCCATATAAAAACCGCACGTATTTTTGAAATCGACTTTCAACAACCAAATAGTATCGTTGACAACCTCACGCACCAAGATTATGGTATTCAGGCTTTCGGGTATATGTTGTTCTCGAGGGCGCGTTTCCTCCCTTAACTTGCCGGGGACTTTCCCCTGAAGGTTCCCGGTTCTTTTATGACAAGCATCCGTGACGACATCATCCTTCATCTTGGGCGCGATCCTCTTCTTGCCCACAGCGCTTTGTTCCGTCATCGCCATCCTGAAGCTACCCAGCATTTCCACAAAACCATAATTGAGGATTGGCACTCTGATGCGCCGCGTGTTCTGGACATGGTGTTTCGTGGCGGTGGCAAATCAACTGTGGCGGAAGAAGCGATCATTGTCATGGCATGCCTTCAACAGTTCAAAAACGGATTAGTGATCGGTGAAACCGAACCCCGTGCACAAGAACGCCTTGCCGCTATCAAGCATGAGTTTGAAACCAACGAAGACCTGCTTGAATTGTTTGGCGATCTCAAAGGGCGTAAATGGCAAGAGACTTACATCGAGCTATCGAATGGAACAGTACTGCGAGCTCATGGCCGTGGTCAGTCTTTGCGTGGTGTTAAGCATCTGCATTATCGTCCTGATATAGCCTTCCTCGATGACTTGGAAGATGAGGAAAGTGTCAGGACCCCTGAAGCCCGCCAGAAGACAATGGACTGGTTTGTCAAAACGTTTATGCCTGCTCTCGATCCTAGAGCTCGCGTGCGCATGGCGGCTACCCCGTTACATCCAGAAGCACTTGCCCTAAAGCTGTCACGCTCTCCAGATTGGGTAGTGCGTAAGTATCCCATCCTGTACAAGGATGCGGCGGGGCAGGAAGCGGCGACATGGCCGGAGCGGTACTCGCTGGACTGGTGCCGTAACAAACGGCGGGAGTATGAAAGCCTTGGGCAGCGGCACGCATGGCAGCAGGAGTTTATGTGCGAGGCAGAGAACCCAGAGGATAAAATATTTACGCCAGACTTGTTTAGGTGTGAGCCGCAGATCAGAACGTGGCAGCCTGTCTACGCGGTCTACGACCCTGCACGCACGGTAAAGTCAACGTCGGCCATGACTGGTAAAATAGTCGGGTCGTGGGTAAACAACCGACTGATTATCTGGGAAGCGGCAGGGCACCTCTGGAAGCCGGACGAGATTATCGAGGACATCTTCAACGTCGACGCACGGTACAACCCCATTAGTATCGGCGTCGAAGAAGACGGCCTGCATGAGTTCATTATGCAGCCGCTCAGACATGCTCAGATAAACCGTGGACACCCCGTCCCGATACGAGCTCTGAAAGCCCCCAAAGGCAAACTTGACTTCATCCGTAGTCTGCAACCATTCTTCAAAGCGGGAGAGGTTATCTTCGCTGGCGATAAACTGAACTTCCAAGAACTTGAAAATCAACTTATGTCCTTTCCATCTGGCAGGATCGACATACCAAACGCGCTCGCCTATTTCCTTAAGCTTCGCCCCGGCATACCGATGTTTGACGGCTTCGGTGCAGTCAACATAAACGAAGACATCCCCGTTGCCCAGAGACATCCGGCGTACCTATGCGTCAACGCAACCAACTCGATTACGACCGCGATGGTAGTGCAGGTCTATGACGGCATGCTATCAGTGCTGGCAGACTTTGTGCGTGAAGGCGATCCCGGCGCCGTGCTCGCTGACTTGATACGCGAAGCAAGCGTGTTTGCCCGAAAGAACTTTACACTCGTTGCACCGACCCGGCACTTTCAACAGTACGACCAGACAGGGCTTGTAGGCGTTGCCAAGCGCATACCTGTCTCAATCAATCGTGGCGGGGTAGAGGTGAAAGGGAGGGCAGAGATCAGGGACATGATGCGGAAGCTCTCGCATGGCCGCCCAGCCTTCAGAGTAAGCACGCTGGCCTCATGGACGCTCAGGGCGCTGTCTGGGGGCTACGCCAGAGAGATCGGGCATGACCATGCAGTCGAGGGCGTGTACAAGGTTCTGTGCGAAGGCTTGGAGTGTTTCGCGGCCACGCTGTCCTCCGGCTTGCACGATACCGAGAATGAAGGTATAAGATACGCAACCACATCGGACGGGCGGCGCTATATGAGCGCCTTGGCAACGAGGGACTGATATGCGCGAAACATTTCTCATAGACATCGACATAGCTATGGGCACATCCATTATGCTTGGCGATGAACACTCTCAAGCGATCCTTGCACAGATGCGACGTTTAGCCACAGCCCTTCCTCCAGCAATTCCCGACGCTGTGCAGGAAGTAGCAGGCGATGCTACTGTGGTGACATCAAACCTTAACCTGAATGAAACTGCGCTGCGCGGCAACGAAACATTATATGATCCTTCTGTTCCTCCTGTAGTATTGGCGAGCTAAGACATGGCTGAGGAAGAAGAACTTCTCAACGTTGAGGAAGATGATACTTCAGGATTGAAGGATCGTTCTAAGAACCTTGCCAAGTCTAAAAAGACCCGCGAGAAACTAATTGACTTGTACCGCGACGTGGAGAAAGGTTTTGAAGACCAGCTTCCGCGCTCAAACGACATGCAGGACTATTGGGACATCTACAACTGTAAGCTAGGCGAGAACCAATTTTATTCCGGCAACAGCCGTATCTTCCTGCCTATAGTGTACAACGCGGTCAATGCCCGTAAGACACGTTTCGCAAACCAAATCTTCCCGCAGTCTGGCCGCTACGTTGAGGTGACATCTTCGGATGGCACAACACCTCATGCGGTGATGGCGCTTGCAGAGCACTACGTTCGCAAGGCTCGCCTTCGTGAGCTTATCCCTGCCCTTCTGCGCAACGCTGACATTGAAGGCCAGTTCAACGTGTATGTGGATTGGTCGGAGCGCGAACGCCACGTGGTGCGCCGCGTAAAGCGCCCTGCACAAGTTGAGCCCGGCATAGTTGCCCCCGACGAAGAGGTTGAGGACATCGAGGAAGAAACCTTGAAATCCGCGCACCCTACAGTTGAGATATTGGCCGACAGCGACGTGCTCATACTTCCTGCAACGGCAAGCCGCGCCGAGGATGCTATTGCGTCTGGGGGCTCTGCTACAATCATCCGGCGGTGGGGCAAAGCCAAGATCAAGGCTATGATCTCCGAAGGGCAGATTGACAGCAAAGAAGGCGAAGCCCTGATTGAAGAAATGTCGAAAGACAATCGCTCGCATACGCCGGACAAAGCAAAGGCAATGGCCGATGCAGCAGGCATCAAGGGTACAGGCCAAGGCAAGTTTGCTTTGGTGTATGAGACATGGTCAAACGTCAAGACCCCAGACGGGTGGCGACTGTGCCGCACCTACTTTGGCGGCGCGGACAAAGTGTTGTCTTGTATGCGTAACCCTTATTGGTCGGACAAGCTTCCCTTAATTTCAGAACCGCTTGAAAAGATACAGGGATCGGTTAAGGGTATCAGCCGTATCCAAGCCGTTGCCGATCTACAGTACCTTGCCAACGATACAGTGAACGAAGCCGCAGACAGCATGGCTTACGGGCTTATGCCTATCGTGATGACTGACCCTGAGAAGAACCCCAAGGTCGGCAGCATGGTGTTGAGCATGGCCGCAATCTGGGAGACCAGCCCGAATGATACCAAGTTTGCGGAGTTCCCGCAGCTTTGGAAATCCGGCTTTGAAATTGTCGCTTCTATACAACAACAGGTTTTTCAAACGCTTAGCGTCAACCCTTCACAGATTACGCAAGGGGCGCGCAAGAAACAGAGCCAAGCGGAAGTTGCCAACGAACAGCAAGTAGATATGCTGACCACCGCCGATGTGGTTACGGTTGTTGAAAGCGCCGTGTTGACGCCGATCATTGAGCGCTTCATCGAGCTTGATCATCAGTTCCGCGATGAGACGCTTCAGATACGCGCCTTTGGTGAACTGGGTATGCGAGCGGCAATGCAAGACATTGATCCGATCCAGATGAACTCTCGGTATCAGTTTCGTTGGTTCGGCGTTGAGGCCGCACGTACAATGCAGCAAGTGCAGCAACAGATAGCCATGATGAATATCGTCAAGGGCATTCCGCCACAACTGTACCAAGGCTACAAGCTCAACCTTGCACCTGTCATTGCTCAGATGATGGAGAATACTTTCGGTCCACGCCTTGCGCCTTTAGTCTTTGAAGACCTGCGGTCATCGTTGTCGATTGATCCAAAGAAAGAGAATGATCTTCTCGGACAAGGACACAACGTCCCTGTTCATCCTTTGGATAACCATCAGCAGCACATGCAAGCCCATATACAAGGGATGCAGGAACAGGGCGATCCGCACGGCACGTTCCGTGCACACATGCTCGAACATCAGATGGCGCTCATGCAACAGCAGCAGGCGCAGCAGCAAGCCTTGGCGCCGCAAGGACAGCCGGGTATGCCGGGAGGAGCAGGTCCGGGTTCACCGGGTCAGCCGCGCCCCGGTGCTCAACCTATGGTTCCCCGTGGTGGACAGCAACCGCCCGGTATGATAGCACAAGATCAAATGCGCGACCCTAGCGTTATGCCTCGGAGAATGTAAGATGATACTCGGACAAGAAATCCAGATTGGCGCTCAGAGCGCATTGTACATAAGCAGCGCCACCCTTATAAAAGGCGGCTTAGGACGAGTGGCAAAAGTTAGCGTGATCGTTGCGGGCAGTGCGGCAGGATCGGTCAACGATGTGGGCACCGCTGGCGGCGCAGTCGCGGGCAACCAGATTGCAGTCATCCCAAACACGGTTGGCGTGTACGATGTTAACTTCCCGTTTTTTAACGGTCTGGCGATTGTCCCCGGTGCCGGACAAACTGTAGCAGTATCATACACGTAAGGACATCCCATGCGCCGCCTACTTGCCCTTCTCGCACTCTTAACGCTTGCAACTCCGGCGGCGGCGCAATCTACTCGTGCAGCGCTCACGTCACAGAACAACACCAACATTACCACTAACGGTTCTGGTGCAATTACTGGGGCTAAACTAAACACGGTGATCGGCGCGGGCATATTGAGCTATGGCACATTGCTCGACCCAAACACATGGTCGTCAGTTCAAACATATTCTGTTGCGCCAATCTTTTCGACCTTGACGGGTTATTTGTACGGCAATGGATCGGGCGCATTAACGGCCAGCACAACGGTTCCTTCTTCATCGTTGTCTGGATTGGGCACAAACGTTGCTACGGCGCTTACCCAAAACCTTAATGGCTCAGGCGCAATTTCCGCGTCTACCAACCCAGCATTTGTAAACCCGTCGTTTACAAACTTCTCTACAGGCTATACCGCCATACCAACAACGGGCGGTACAACTACGCTTACGGCAACATCAACGTATGTGCAGAACACAACTGGCACGTTAGCACAAACAATTAAATTGCCAAACGAAACAACTGTCCCTGCGGGTACAGCATATATAATTGACAACGACAGTACAACCGCCATTGCTTTGCAAGATAGCGCGGGTACAGTTTTGTCTAGCGCCATACCTTATGGCATGGCTGGGTATATCTATTCTACTTCAAACGCTACTGCTACAGGCAACTGGGCGGGATATGCTTTTGTTCCAAACAATGTTTCTTGGGGAACATACACTTTTAACTATTTCTCCCAAGCTACTCCGGCAAACTCTTATTTTACGGTAGACGCTACTGCTGCTTCAGCGGCTACAGGGTTAAACATAAAGTCTAACGCTGCGGGCAGTGGTGAAGATCTTTCAGTTTTATCTTCAGGCACAAACGAAAACTTAACCATTAACGCCAAAGGCACAGGCACCATCACTATCGGCGGTGTTTCGTCGGGCGTAGTTACGTCCAACAAATTTGCTTCAAGCAGCGCGGCGATCACAGGCGGTAGTATTGCGAGCACGCCAATCAGCGGATCCACAGGATCGTTTACCACTCTTGGAGCATCAAGCACAGTTACTCTTAGCCCTGCAAACGCCAACGTGGTTCTTTCGCCTACGGGTACGGGTGTTGTTACAATTAGCCCGGCTACAGCGGGTACTATCAACAACGTATCAATAGGGGCTACAACCGCCAGTACAGGCAAGTTTACCACAATCACTGAGACTAACCTGCTTGTAAGCAACGCGGCTCCAACCATATCGTCCGGCTTTGGAACTTCGCCTTCAGTCACAGCCAACAACGGTACAGCGGCGTTCCGCATCAACGTGGGAACAGGCGGCACAGCAACATCGGGCGTGATAGGTTTGCCTGCGGCAACGACAGGCTGGAACTGTTTTGCTGATGACGTAACTACAACTTCAACGGCGGTGTTCCGCACAAAACAAACTGCATCTACTACCACGTCGGTAACACTAACCCAATATTCGGATGTAGCCGTAGCTACAGCTTGGGTTGCCAGCGACATACTGGCAGTATCCTGCTTTGCTTACTAAGGAACTATCATGCAAGAGAACTTTACCAAGTGTCTTGACTTTACCCTTCAATATGAAGGTGGCTTCAGCGACAACCCGCACGATAAAGGCGGCGCAACTAACATGGGCATAACCCATATTACTTTGGCGGCATGGCGGCACGCGGCGGTTACTATACAAGACGTTCGTAATTTAACTCGTGGTGAAGCTGCCGACATTTACAAAACCTGTTACTGGGATCACGTCCGCGGTGATGAGCTGCCCGCAAGCATTGATCTGGCGGTGTTTGATTACGCGGTAAACTTTGGAGTGACCGCCGCTATCCGCACCTTGCAATCTATTTTAGGCGTAACCTCCGATGGCGTACTTGGCCCAAAAACTTTGGCGGAAGCCAATAACGCTAATGCTAAAGCCATAGCGCAAGCCATTTGTGAACACAGATTAAATTTTCTTGAGCGGCTTCCGTCGTTTAGTATATTCGGGCACGGGTGGACATCCCGTGTCAACGCTTGCCGCATGGCGTGTATTGCGGCATAACATGAGGAGCACAACATGACAGGTTTTAAAACAGTATCGTTTGGGTTGCTTGTAGCCATTGGCCCCGCAGTTCTGAATTACCTTGGTGCCGTTGATTGGCATAGCCTTGGTGTTTCGCCAAGCGCAGGCGCAGCTATTGGCGCAATCATCATCGGCCTTCGCGCCATTACCAACACACCAGTCGGGGGCGGCAAATGAAAAAGCTTATTGTCTTTTTTATTGCTGCATCATCTCTTGCGGGGTGCGCGGCGTTAAACACTCAAGCTCCTAGCTTGAAGACAGTATATGAAATACGCGCCTCATACGACGCGGCGTTTTTGGCGCCAGCGGCAAACTACCGCAAGCTTGGGCTTTGTGCTTCAGGCACGAAGAGTTCGCTTAAAGCCCCATGCGCTGACCCGGCAATCGTACGCAAGTTGCAGGTGGCTGACCAGCAGGTAGAGATGGCGCTTGACAATGTGGAAATCTTTACCCGCGCTCACCCCGGCGATCTTGGTGTAAACGGTTTATACGACGCCGCTATTTTGGCTATAACCGAAGCAGAACAACTCGCTGTTGCTTCAGGCATTAAGTAGGAGCCGTTATGACACCAGCAATTATCGCCTTTCTTACAGAAGCTATGAACCTTGTACCGTTTCTTATTCAGGCGGGAAAAGACATAGCCCCGTTTGCAGAGACCGTTTACAAAATTATTACCACGGGGTCTGACCCTACAGATGCCGACTGGGCTACATTGAAGGGTATGGAAACGTCCCTTCGTACCACGCTGCAAGCGCCTATCTAGGAGACTACTATGAACGATGAGGCATGGCATTTAGACAAGAAAGTTCCGCTAGGCCTCATTGTAGGTTTGGCGCTCAACGCTTTTTCTTTAATATGGTTTGCCTCAAAGCTTGATAGCCGGGTTACGACCATCGAACTGCATGACGTGGTTACAACTTCAGAATTAGCAAAGATGAAAGAAAACGCCGACGGGGCTAAAGACCGCCTTATTCGGCTTGAAGATAAATTGGAAAACATCCTTGAAGAGCTAAAGAAGATTGATGCTCGCATGGCGTTACCAAACAGAACAATGCCTTAACGCTCAAACTTGACAATTTAGGTTAAGGCGGGTTAATAATACATTCTCGATTGGTGGCCGTAAGCTACCGTGCGACCAGTGACCGTAAGCCACTATGGAGAGTATGATGCCTATTGACGATGACTATGACGACGAGGATCTGAACAATGCCAACGAAGTCGAAGATGATGTCGAAGAAGAAGCCGAAGACGATGCCGAAGGGCAACGGGATGGACAAGATGGAGACCCGTCCTATGCCAAAGGAAAAGATGAAGGCGATGAAGAAAGGCAAACGCGGAGCTTAGGCCGCCGCGAACGTACTGTCCTTGCGGCCAAAGAAGAAGCCCGTAAAGCACGGGAAGAGGCCGCAGAGACCCGTCGTCAGTTAGAAGAGTTTCGCACTCAACAGCAGCAACAGGCTTATCGTCCTGACCCTGCTTTAGAGCGCCAGCGTCTTGAGTTAATGTCCCCTGAAGAGCGGATGAGCTATCAGCTTCAACAAGCTGAACAGCGCAATCAGCAACAGCTTCAGCAAATGCAGTTCCAGATGTGGGACAGCAACGATAAGGTGGCATTCAAGACACTGGCAACCACAGACAAGACAGCCGCACGGTTGTCGGATAAGGTTGAGGCCGAACTGTCAATCTTGCGCAGTCGCGGCCAAAACGTAGACCGCCAAACTTTGTTGTACTACCTCGCGGGTAAAGAGGCAGTAGAGCGGGGTAGGGTGGCCGGGACTAAACAGCGCCAGACGGGTGCGGACAATATCCGTCGTCAGTCGGCACGCCCCGGAAATTCGCAAAGCAATGTTTCGGCTGACCGTCGTGGCGGCAAAAGCGTTGAGGATAGACTTGCTGACGTATTCATCTAAATGATGGGTCGTCATTTTGAAAGGACATAGAGATGGCGACTACGAATAGCTCCGGCCAGTTTACAGCCGATATTGAAGCCTTTATTGCCAAGGAAACTCTTCCTTTGGCACGGCGTCAGCTTGTGGCTTACCAATTTGGTGATCCAGAGCGCTTGCCACAGGGTCGCGGTACAACCTTTACCGCAACCCGTTATAACCGCGTTGCACTGCCCTTCCAGCCTCTTTCGGAAGGCGTCCCTCCAGTTGGCGAGACCATGACCATTGGTCAGGTCACTGTCACACTACAACAGTGGGGTGATCGCATCACCGTCACCGACGTTGCTGAATTGACCATCAAGCATCCGATCATGAACGAAGCCAAGAAGCTCGTAGCGCTTCAGACGGCTGAAACTCTTGAGCGCAACACGTTCAACACCCTCGCTGGTTTCACACAGGTCAACTATGTAAACTCTCGCGGTGCACGTGGCTCACTGGTTGCTGGTGACGTTCTCAACACCTACGAAATCAACCGCTCGTACTCGCAGCTTGTTACCCTTGGCGCACCGCGCTACATGGGCGACGAGATGACCAACACCAAGCTTGAAGCTGATGCTGGTGGCGCACGCGCCTCGAATAACCCACGCGGTATGCCTCACTATGTGGCTATCGTGCATCCGTTCGTTGAAGGCGATCTTACCCAGAACTCAACCTTTGTTCTGGCCTCGTCTTACTCCGACGTGAACAAGCTGTACAACTACGAAGTTGGTCAGTGGCACGGTATCCGTTTCTGCTCAACCAACATGGTTCCTTCGTGGACTGGTGTTGCCAACCTCGGTGCTGTCGGTACAGCTTACACCGCAGGTACAGCAGGCTCGCTTGCAACCAACAGCTACTACGTTATCATCACTGCTTCTGATACCCAGAACCAATATGAAAGCCGTATCTACGCTGTATCTGGCGCAGTATCCGTCACGGGTGCTACGGGCTCGATCTCGGTTGTTCTGCCTACTCTGGCGGGCTTTACCTTCAATGCCTACATCGGTACAACCACCTCACCTGCCAACCTTGCCACCTCCGTTGCTGGCCCAACCTCCGGTCCGTTGACTGGTCAGGCTGTCCAGATGTCCGGCGGTCAGACTGTTATCTTGACAGGTACTGGTACTGCCCAGACCCCGCCAGCCGCTCCGGCAGCAGGTGTTACCGTTTACCCAACCTATGTGTTCGGCCGCGGTGCATACGGTCAGGTTGTTCTCGACGACATCAAGATCACTTGGCTTGCTGGTGCGGATAAGTCCGATCCATTGAACCAGCTCCGTGTGGTCGGTTGGAAAGTGTTCTACGGTACACTCATCAAGAACAATCAGTTTGCGATGCGTATCGAAAGTGCTTCAGCCTTCAACTCCACCTTCGGCTAATAGTTAGCGGCCCCGAAGGGCCGCTTCCTTCTCACATGTGGAGACTATTGAATGGCAACCCGCACACTTGGCACAAACGCCACAACAACTCTTACCTCAGTGTCTTGGGCAAATAGCGGCGCAGGTATTCTTCCTGCTGATCTTGCTACTGTTGCACAGGGCATTAAGAACGACGCCGTAAATGGCTTACCTATTTTCCCCGGCGCGTTCAGCGCGAACGGCTTGCTCATTATCCCAAACAGGGGCGTGTTGCAGGTTCTTCCGGGAGATTTTGTCGGAGTGGATAGCCAAGGTTGGCCAATCCTTGTCTCCGCCAATTCCATTGCCAATGGGCCGTGGACACACACCTGAGGAGCAAACTAAATGTCTGATACCCCGTCCGTTAAAAAACCTTCCCGCCCCCGTGCGCCCGGCATCGAGCTTTTGTCCGATGCTGAAGTCACAGCGCTTCGTAATGAAGCAAAGGCAAAGGTCGGAGAAGACGCCAAGAAAGCCGCACGCAAGGCAGCTCTTGAGGCGATGATCCGCGAAGAAAATTCCCGCATTGATCCGAACGAAGAGCTGGTAGAATACACCATTGATTTGCCGGGATATGCGAGCGAAATTCGGGTGGACGGGGTGCAGTACATCCAAGGCGAAACTTATAAGTTTACCCGTCGTCAGCTCGCATCTATGCAAGAGATTGTGCAGAACTCATGGAAGCATGAAAAGGCTGTAGGCGGGGCAAACGCAAACGAGTATCGCCGCCCACGCAATGTTGCAATTTCTCCAAATACTGCTATTCCTTATTCCGGGCACTTTGCCCGGTAAGAGGAGCACAGCATGAAAGAGGAACAGGTAACAGCCGCCGCGATTGGGATTTCTTATTCCGTGCAGGTGGACGAAAAACGTTCAATGGTTTTCCAGACCTTTGTCCCACAGGACACCGCAGTATCGGACATCAATAAGCTTTCCGATAAGCTGGAGCAGGTGGCAGGGCGTCAGGAAGCCAAGCATGAGTTGGTCAAGCTGCACAAAGACCTTGAACATCACGAGGTAACTTTAAAGCGCTTGGAAGAAGACATGGTTCGCCTTGACAATCAGTTCAAGATTGAAACAGGTTCTCAGTCTTCCCGTGGTCAGGCTAAAAGCAAGGCAGATTTTGCCAAGCACGAAGCCGAACGTTCCAACGCATTGGTCAGTGTAAAACGGTTTAAGGAAGAAATTCACAAGATCGAGCGCGAAATCGTTCTGCAAGAGGCGAAAGTAAATGGCACTTCAAGCACAACAAATCGTCGCTCTGGCGACACAGATAGCTAAGGTTCCCGGCTATACATCGCAGGCGGGGCAAATGCTCAACATGATCCTCGCCGATCTTGCAGAGACCTACGACCTTGAGGTGGCGCGTAAAAGCGCCACCGTCAACTTAAATACGACCACAGGTTCTGGCCCCTACAACCTGCCCTCAGATTATTTGCGTATGGCAATGGATGAGGTGTTCTACCTTGTCGATGGCGTTCCTTACGTTATGGTAAGTATCGACCTCTCTGAATACGACGCCCTTGTTCAGCAAGCGGGCATCTCTAATTATCCAGCACAGTTTGCCACCGATGTATCAGGCGGGGTCGGCAACATGCTTATGTATGTGTGGCCTCCGTCGGGCGGCGCCTACAACACAACTATCCGTTATTATTCGCAGCCCTCGGACATCACCACGCCAGAGACATCTACGTCTATCCCTTGGTTCCCTAACCAGACCTATTTGATTACGCGGCTTGCGGGCGAGCTTATGAAGATTGCGGGAGACAGCCGCCAGCAAGCGTTTTTGGGCAATGGTCCAGACGGTGCTCAAGGCATCCTGCATCGCTACCTTGAGCTTCAGAAAGACGATGACGGGCGTGCTAAGACCGTGCACCTTGATCGCCGTCGCTTTGGTTCCCGCTTTGATCGCCAGCCTAACACCAAGACTTTAGGGTGGTGATGAATGGCTACGATAAACTCGGACGTTGTTCGCTTCTCCCCTTCTGGCCTGTGTGACAGTCTTGATGAGACCAACACCGCGCCCGGCGGCATGGCGATCCTTCAAAACCTTATTCCTGATCCGACCACAAAGAACTTGTGGGCTTGCCGTCCTGCGGCCACGCCTTTAACTGCGGGACCTATTCTCCCTGCGGATTTTAACGCTGATTTTAACACAGACTTCAATTCGCTTTCAGGCGGTGCAGGACCTATTGTCGTCATCAAAGCTATCGGTAACTTGCTTTATGGTATGCGTAACAGCATCACTTATTCAGGGTACGATGAGCCGTTCATATTCAATCTTTTAACAAACACGTTTGTTCTTGTGAACAACATCACTTCTTCTAACTTACCTGCCACTCAGGCAAGTTCAGGGGATTGGGCGCCGCCAACAATCGACACCGTAGGCGTAAACGTGATTGTAACCCATCCGGGCTTTACGGGGTCAAACTACATTGGTTGGTTCAATGTATCCAATCCTAACAACATCTTTTGGAACGCGGGCAATCTTGCAGCTCCGGGAGCTGTACAATCGCTGGGGACGATCACAGGCGGCTCCGGCTACACCAACGGAACTTACCCTCTAGTTACGTTCACTTGCGCCTCAGCGTTGACGCTGGGCACACTTGTCGGCGGTTCTGGATATATAGCGGGGTTCTATTACAATGTGCCGCTTACGGGCGGTTCAGGGTCTGGAGCGCAAGCTACGGTGCAGGTTGCGGGCGGCGCGGTTACGGTTGTGACCATAACTCGCGGCGGCGTAGGTTACGCCGTAAACGATACGCTTTCGGCGTCAAACACCAATCTGGGTGGTACAGGCGCGGGCTTCTCTATCAAGGTTGCCACGATCTCTGCGGGCACGGGGATGACAGGATATGTCACCGTAGCATTAGGAGCGGTCTCATCTATCGTCATTCTTAACAGCGGGTCTGGGTACAACACGACAGACGTGGTAACGACCGCTGCAGCAAACATCGGTGGTACGGGTTCAGGGTTTAGTGCGGCAATAGCGCTGACCTATTACGGGCTTATTACGTTTACTTCACCGCCTTCATGGGTGTCTCAGTTTGCACAGCGGGCATATTTTGGGGTCAACCCAACTGTCGGTCAACCATCCGTTGTGTTTACCGATGTGCTCTTTTTGAATTGCAGCAACGCAAACCAAGCACTGACATTTGGCGACAGCTTAAAATTAACGGCGGCGCATGGCTTGCCTTTAAACAACCAAAACGGCGGCGTGATCCAGTCCTTGCTTGTGTTCAAAAGCACCAACAACATTTACCAGATCACTGGGGACTATATAGGTTCAACACTATCTGTAAACACGCTCAACGCGGCTACGGGCACGTTGTCTCCTTGGTCAATCGTGGATACGCCTCGCGGCGTGGCTTTCCTTGCCCCTGACGGATACCGTGTGGTAGATTTCTTTGCCCGCATTTCTGACCCGATTGGGGTTGCGGGTGAAGGGGTTGTGTACCCGTTCCTGAATAACTTATACCCAAGCCGTGTGGCTTCTTCTTGTAACGCCAACGTCATGCGCGTAAACGTGCAACCGTCCGATGTGGTCGGTACGCCGTATCAAGAATACTGGTACGACATTTCGCGCAATCTTTGGTCTGGCCCACATACGTTTCCGGCGCAAGCCATAACCGCTTACAATAACGAGTTCATTATTGTACCTCGCGCAGTTCCGGCGCAACTTTTTGCAAGCGCGGTTGTGCCCAACCCGACAACAAGTTCGATTGAGAACGGCGCTCAAATGCAGTTTGTTTTTCAGACAGCAATGATGGCCGACCCCGGCGCTCTTTCAATGATGAACGTTGCTGATCTTACGGTAAACATGGCGCTGGTTACAGGGCAAGCGCAGATCAACATGGCGCTCATAGATCAGGATGGCTCAGTTTATAATTCTGTATCCTATCAAGTTACAGGCGCACCTTCCAAGTGGGGCGCGATGACATGGGGGTCTCCTACCGTATGGCGCGGGGCTTCCAACTCTTTACGCCCTCGACGTGCGGCGTTTACAGCCCCTGTTGTTTATAGACGAATTGCTGTATATGTGTCTGGCCCTTGTGCTCAGGGGTTCCAGATCGGTGACATTTTCTTGAGGCGTCAAATCCTCGATTACACACAGGCGACACTATGAAGAAATGGCTTGCACTCCTTTTTGCGGTTCTGGTTACGCCCGCGCAGGCGCAGATATTTGCGTCCTACCCTTACACTTTTCAAAACGGCACGATTGCCGATGCTACTCAGGTAAACGCCAACTTCAACGCTATTTCTTCAGCAGTGAATGCCGGAGCGGCGCATAACGGTTCCAACTCAGACATTACTTACCTGACTGGGCTTATTGGCTTCTCTGCGACTTCGGGCACGCTCTCGGGGTCTTTAGCTGTAGGCGGGGCGTTTAACGTGTTGGGAATTACAACCGTGGGCAACGACTTGTTCATGACGGGTACAGGAGAGCTTGACCTTCCGTCAGGCACAACCGCGCAGCGCAACGCGTCCCCCAACGCGGGTATGATCCGGTACAATACATCTCTCAATCTTTTTGAAGGGTATGGTGGGGCATCTCCTGCTTGGTCGCCTTTGGCGGCAAACCCGTCTGGGTTTTGCATGGCTTCAGGGTTGCAGATAAACAACGATGCAACCACCCCAAATACTCAAGTGGACGTGGCTTCCAATTTTGTTCAGCTTGCCAACTACGCTGGCAGCGGGTTAGCGTTTACTCGCTCAAATGTGTCCGTAGTGATTAACGCCGCTACCACCGGAGCGAATGGGCTTGATACAGGGTCATTGGCGGCAAGCACTTGGTATTATGTTTGGTTGATCGACAATGGCGCTAATACGGCGGGGCTTCTCAGTTTGTCGGCCACTGCGCCCTCGTTTCCTTCAGGGTATGTTTATGCGTGCCGTTGGGGCGCGGTGCGGACAAGCGCCAGCAGCGTATTCTTACGCACTTTGCAAAAAGGGGCAAAGGCAAATTATGTAGTAACCGCTTCAACAAACACAAGCACTTTGCCTTTAATAGGCAATGGGACGGCTACGACAACTATAGCTACATTACCTTTTATTCCCCCAACGGCGGCGCAAATTTCTTTTGTTATGTCGCAATCCAATATTAACGGGTGCGCGTTAAACCCAAATTCTACTTACGGAGTACTTACTTCTGCTTCAAATCCCGCGTATGTGAGCGTAGGCGGACAAGGGGGTGTTACAAGTTCGTATAGCGCCATCCCCGCAACATTTACACTTGAAAGCGCGAACGTATATTACACAGCAGGGGATGGCACTTGTTATATACGGGCGTATGGATGGACGGACAACGTGCTTGCGTTTTAACCGCCCTATACAGGGCATATAGGAGAGTAAAATGGCAAAAGACAAATCAAGCAAAGCAGGTAAATCAGGTCAGGCAAGCATGTCGGCAGGAATGAAAAATCGCATGCCTTCGAGCAGCGACAAATCAACCCAGCTCAAGATGGGCCCTTCAGTTGACAGCAACGCTGTGCGTACAGGCACCGCAGAAACTTCGGCGACCATTGGCCCACGCTGCTAAAGTTACCTATCAGTGGGAGCGCTTCGCGGATGCAATTCACGAGGCGCTTCCTCTTCTTAAAAAGAACTGGGAAGAGACCGGGGACGGGGGAGACTTTGAACCTAACTTCGACCAGTACTTTGCAATGGAACGCGCAGGCGTTATAAAATTTTTTAGCGCCCGCCGTGACGGTGCGCTGATAGGCTACCTATCTATTTTTGTAACTCCTGAATTACATTGCACACGCCGCAAAACGGCAATCAGCGATGCGTTCTGGGTACATCCTTTAGAGCGTGAAGGCTGGGTTGGTTACAAGCTCTTGAGCCTATGCGAAGAAGGTCTTCGTGAGTTCGGCGTTTCGCGTATCGACTTGATGCCTAAGATTGATTTTAAGAACGATAACGGGTACAGTGTCAGCAGCATTATGAAGCGGCTTAAATACACACCGCATGAAATCCGCTACGTTAAAATAATAGGAGAGTAATATGTCTGGTGGTGGAAGCGCTCCCTCGGTGCACCAATACAGCTCGATGCCCGCTGCCGATACAGGCGCAATATCGGGCATTCAAAGTTTACCTACGGTCTCCGCAGCGACGGGGTACAACCCCGCAAATACGGTTGCTCAGGGACAAGGAATTATTGACGCTGCAACGGGGCTCCCACAGTACGCAATGGCGGCGCTTCAGGCGGGGTATGATCCGCAACACGCTTTATATACGCAAGGATTAAACACCAACACTCAGCAAGCTCTTGCGGCTGAAGCTGCGGCGGGTGTAGCAGGTACGCCTTACGGTGCGGGGCTAACTAATCAGGCTAATACAAATTATAACCTTGGTTGGGATAGTCAGGCGCTTGCGCGTATGGCTTCAGGCGCAGGTACAGCTCAGGGGCTTCTTGGAGAGTACGGCGCGGGTACGGCTATGGGTGCAAATCTGCAACAGGCGGGCGGGCAGTATGCTATGGGTATCCCACAGCAACAGACGCAAGATTATCTTAATTACATGCAGGGCGGTACACAGGCCAGCAACACGGCGGTTAATGCTTATAATGCGCAGCAGAACGCTGATAACTCTATGTGGGGTGGGATCGGGCAATTAGGGGGAGCCTTGATCGGCAAGATTTAAACGAGGTGTATCATGGCTTTTGACCCTAGTTCTTTTGCTCCAAACCCGAACCTGATCCAACAGGGTAACGACCGTCGGCAGGCAATTCTTCGGGCTATGCAAGCACGCCTTGACCCTGCAACAGGAATAGGCAAAGCTCCACCTTTGCCCGGCGCACCAATGCAGAGCGCGGCAATGAACCCTATGGGGCCCCCAGCTCCTCAGTCACAGCCTAGTTTTGCGCCGCCTCCAAGCGCACCGCCTCCAATGCCTATGGGCAACTATTTGGCGCCTCAAACCGCTATGACTATGCCGCCCGCGCTAAACCATTATATGCCAGAGCCGCCTATGAGCGCAGCTTCTCCTCCGCCTTCTCAAACCAACTACGGCGGTGGGGACATACAAAATCTTATTACGAAGCACGCGCAGGAAGCGGGCGTTGACCCGAAGTACATGCTCGCCGTTGCAAAGCAGGAAAGTAGTTTTAAACCTGACGCAAAAGCCAAAGCATCTTCAGCGGGCGGGTTGTTTCAGTTTACTGATAAAACTTGGAAAGCTTACGGCAAGGGGGACAAGTACGACCCTGTAGCCAACACGCAAGCGGCCATAAAGTTTACAAAAGATAATCAGAATTATCTTGCCAAGCGTGGGATCGAGCCTACACCCGGAACCACTTATCTTGCCCATTTCTTTGGTGCGGGCGGGGCAACGTCGGTTTTGAAAAACCCTAACGACCTTGTGTCGGATCATCTTAGCGCGAATGCAATAAAAGCAAACCCTTTCCTTGCGGGGAAAACAGGGAGCGATATGCTTTCGTGGGCGGAGAAGAAAATGAATTATTCGCCTACACCTTCGTCCGTGGGCAACCTTGCCCCTAAACCCGCCCCTGCACCTTCGCAGACCCCCACATTTATGAAGACCGGAAGTTCCGATATGGCTTCCAACGGTTAAGGATAACGACAATGGCTTTTAGTCTTGGTGGCCTCGCCAGTGGCCTTGTCTCTGGATATGACCTCAGCCAAAAATGGAAACAGCAAGGTTTAGAACAAGCTCGCCTTAAAAATCAAGACGATGCTACCGCTGCATGGGGTAAAACTCTTGCGTCCCTTGGGGTGGATGTTCCTTCCGTTCCCGGCGCTGCTGGCGGCGGTGCTCCTGCTGCTGGCGGTGCTTCTTCTATCAACCCGTATTCCTACGCTGCCGCTGGCCCAGCTACAGGCGGCGTAGAAATGCCTCCGGCTATGGCGATGGCTCAGGCGGCGCAACCCGCTCAACCGATGCCACCATTAAATTCCGCTGAACGTACTCTGATGAACAGCCCGCCTCCAAACGCTTCAGACCCTCGGCAGTTAACAGGGTATTACCCTCCTCGTGCGGGAGAAGCCGGAAGCGTAATGGCTTATGACCTTCCTCGTGAAGCAACAAGTGGCTACACACCTTCACCCGCTTTACCCCCCGCACCTCCGCCAAGTACTTTGCCGGGGAATTATTCTTTTGGCGGCGGCATTGCCGCACCAGCACAAATGCCTGCATGGAACCAACCCGCGCCGCAACCTCCACAAGGCGGTGCTCCTATGGGTGGGGCTCCTATGGGTGGGCAAGGTGCGGCAAGCAATATTATGGCGCAAGGGCCATTCAGTATGCAACAGGTAGCGGCGGCGATTGCACGCGCCAATCCTGATGCTTCGCCGCAGGTAATTGCAGAAGCGATGAAAAATGCTTTGCCGTACATGAAACAAGAAGACCAGATGTACTACAAGCAGCTTACTGCAAACATGCAGCAAGAGCGCGCAAATACATCACGGGATCAGGGTTGGGCGCGTATTCAGCAGACCGCCGACCGCGTAAAGCAAACCGCACAAGCGCATCAAGAAAATCTTGCGCTCAACATGGCGCGTCTCGAAGAAGCAAAACGTAAAGGGGATATATCTTCTCAACGTTTGATCGAAGACCAGATTAACCGCGACCGCCGCGCTAAGACGGATGCAGTCAACTCTCTTTCCAACTTGCTCAGATCGGCCACCCCGCAGCAGCTTTCGGAGCCCGCATATAAGGCAGACGTTGAAATGTTGCAGCAGCAGATTGAAGGGTTGAAAGCTGACCCCGCGCCAAGCAGTGCGCCTCCAGATGCAAAGGGAGCGCCTGTTAAGAAAGAAGGCGGTAGTAACGAGGACGCCGCGCCAGCAGGAAGTTCCGCGCCGATTGCGGCACCTAAAGTTGGCGCAGTGTATAAAGGGTACACCTTTAAAGGGGGCGATCCTTCTGACCCTGCAAGCTGGGCAGCTTATGGCGCTTCTGCACCTCAATCAAAGGAATAGTTATGGCTGATAATCTTCCGGCAAATGGCCCGTGGAATGACTTTGCTAAGCCACAAGCCAAAGCAGGGCCGTGGGATGATTTCAAGCCTTTACCCAAAGCTGGGGCGCAAGCTCCAGCCTCGCCCCCCGTTTCGCCCGTTGCTCCACAGGCTGAGGCGGGGGGTATTATTCCTGCAATCAAAGGCGCATTTGCCGGAGCTGGCACTGAAGCTTATAACGCAATTCCACGCGACCCTTTAGCGTTGTCTGAAGAACAGCAAACGGAGATTGCCCGTTCTGGCGTCACGTCGCGCTTTGGGCAGGCGGCAATGGCAATCCCTTATCAAGTGGGAAATGTAGTTAATGCTATTCCCGGTGCCGTAGGCGGCGCGGCGGCTGGCGCTATCGGTGGGGCAATAACAGGTTATCAGGGCAAACCTGCTGAATACGAACAGAACGTGCAAAAAGCGCAACGCGAAGTTGTTGATCCGTATTTTGCTTTTGAAATGGGCCGCGCTGGTGAGCCCGGAATAAAAGTGCCAAAGCCCAAAGAGCTTGCGCGCACGGAAGTTCCTAAAACTTCTGTTGCTCCAACTGGCACAAAGCCGTGGGAAGATTTTAAACAGCCTGTAGAACAACCTGAAGGGCAGCCGCTTACGATCAAGAGTGCGGCAATTGAAAACCCAATCACAGGCCAGCACTTCACAGGCGAAAGTCATGCGGCTGTACGAGAGATGTACCCATCCACTGAAGGTGGCCGCGAAGGTTTCTTTACGTCCACAGGAGAGTTCGTAGACCGCAACACCGCCGCAGAAATTGCGCGCAAAGCCAAGCAAGTGCCGGAAGACTTCACGGGCGAGCTGCATTCCGAACACCTTAAGGGTTACCCTCAAGAAGGTAAGCCCGGCGGGGAAGAGCCGCCCGCGTCCATTAAAAACGAGCCTATCCCTCCGGCACCTGTCGAAGCTCGTGCACCTGTGTCTGTCAAAGACCGCCCTATTCCTGAAAGCCCCGCCACCATTGCAGCGCAGCTCAGGGAGTTTGAGGCCGGACGGCGACCCGCCGTGTTCTATCCAAGCACCATGCCCAAAGAAACGATCCCTACACCGCCGAAAGGTGCGGCGGTTTATACCGATCCGAACAAGGGTACGTTCCATTACGATCCAAAATCTTTAAGTGTGCAGCAGCTCAAAGAGGATATTGAAGCCGACCGTTTCGGAAAGCACCTCGGCCTTGGCCCTTACAATAAAGCCGATGTGGAGGCCAGCGTTGGGCGCGGGCACCAGCCGCTGAACGTTGTCGAGCGCCTGCCAGATGGCACGGAGCTTCGCGCCGCCGCAAGCACATCCGAATACGCCCCCGAAGTGCAAAAGGCGTTTGAAGCCAACAAGAACCCTGAGAGCACCATCACGGTTGAACCTATGGGCAAAGTGGTTGACGAGCGAATGAAGGTTCTGCCCGAAACGCCGACTGAGCCAAGTGCGTCCACCGCACCAACTAAAGCGCCTCTTGCAGCTCAATACCTTCACGCCTATGCCGACGGGCTTCGCCAGCGTTTTGGAATTAAAAGCTCCGTGTTGGTTAATATCGTTAAACGGGAAAAACTTTCGGGGCGGGGCGGTCAAGCCAGTATGTTTAGAGATAAATACACGGGAAAATATTTAACTCATATTATTGAGTTTGAAGAAGGTTTAGGCATTGCAGAAATGGCGACGATATTAACCCACGAGTTTGGGCATATCATAGAAAAAGAACTTTTAGACAGAGCACCTGAAGCAACAAAAAAAGCTATTATAGACGCGTGGACACGCGAAATGGCAGAAAAACGTCCAAAAAGTAAAAAGCAGGAAATCAAAGAAGCCTATGCCGCAGGTGTCGGCGAAGGGGTAATTTCCCGCGCCAAGGAAGAATTAAAAGGTCGCACCCCTGATTACTCAAGTATGGCTAAGTATACGAGGCGATTTGATGAATGGTTTGCCAATCAAGTTTCTAAATTTTTAACTACAGACCGTGCAGCCGTGAGTGTTGCCGATAAATTCTTTAAAGGTATCGCTAATCTGTGGAAAGCTTTGTACGAAAAATTTACAGGGCGCAAAAGCGCCAACAAAGAAGTTGCTGATTTCTTACGCAAGCAAGGTAAATTTTTCGACGAGATTGCCCCTGAGCTTCGCGGAACCGAAAGCACACCTTCTTTATTCGACGTTATCAGCGAAACCAAAGGTATGACCCCTGAAGATGAAGCGCTTAAAGAAGCTTTCACGGGAGAAGAGCCTAAAAAAGAAGAACCTCTTTTTGATGTTTACAGCAAAATCAAAGGTGAGCGCGAAGCCCGCGCTGCCGCTGAACCCTTACGCAATATTGGTGTAGAAGGGGTAAAAGCCGCCGCAGATACATTCAAAGCGATCTTTGCGCCTGAGCTTCGTGAAGGGGGTCGCGTTGCCGAAATGGCTTTGCGCCGTGAAATGGGCCGCGAAAATCAACGTGCAGAGCAAGTTAGAAAAGTGTTTGAGCCTATGCAGCGCATGGTCAACGCCATGGGCGATGCACAGAAGCTTGACCTTATTCAGTGGATACAACAGCCCGGCAAGATGTTGGCGAAGGGTAAGGAAATTCCCGCCGAAATAAAACCCGTTCTTCAGGCGGTCAAAGACACTTACGCGCTCTACCGTGCGCGTCTTGAACAACTGCCCGCTACACAGCAAATGAACTTTGTGGATGACTATCTGCGGCAGATGTGGAAAGACCCGAAGAAAGCAGAACAGTTTTTTGGTGGCGGCAAGGAAGGTTCAAAAAGCTTTACCAAAGGCCGCATTTACGACAGCTATGAGCAGGGCATCCGTGAAGGCGGGCTTGAGCCCGTAACGCTTGATCCGATTGAGATCACGATGCGCTATGTCGAAAACGCTTCGAAGTATATTGTGGCCGAAGAAGTCATTGGCACGGCAATGGATCAAAAAACAGTGCGCTATTTTCCGGCGGGTAATGCACCTGAAGGCTGGTCAGAAGTTGGCGGACGCCATAGGACAAAGGTACAAGGCGGAAAATTAGCGTATGCTTATGCCCCCGATGGCTGGGCCCGTGTTTACAACAACCATATTTCCCGCACCATGCAAGGACCTGTGGGGGATGTTTTGCGCGTTGCACAGCGGGTATCAAACGCCGCAACCGCTTTAAAACTTGCTATTTCTGGATTCCATTTTGCCATGATGGGGCAAGAAGGCGTTGTCAGCGGCGTTGCCGATGCGTTCAATCAAGCCGCACGCGGGAATTTTTCTGGTGCGGCGCGGTCACTTGTGGAAGCTCCTGTAAAGCCGTTTACTTCGTACCGTAAAGGTAGGCGAGCAATGGAGGCATATCTTGATTTGAAAGAAGCTTCTCCTGAGCTACGCAAGATTATTGACCTTGGGGTGCAGGTCAACTATCGGTTCAAAGGTAAGGGCAACATCGCTGACGAATACCGTTTTTCTGGCAAGGGTAATTATGTTCAGGCATGGAAACGCGGCTCGCTGAAAGCAGAACTTTTGTCCGATCTGCACGATGCAAAATTGCGCCCGCTGGTGGGCACGATGAAACTCATCGCTAAAAACCTTGGGCGAGGGATGGAAACTGTTTCTTCGCCTTTGTTTGACTATTATATCCCCGCCATTAAAAACGGCGCATTTACGGACAGCTTAGGGAAATGGCTTCAGGACAACCCCGATGCAACCCATGCGGAGCAGGTTGCCAAAGCTCGTGAGGTTGCAAATGTAGTGGACGAACGCTTTGGTGAGATGAACCAGCAAAATATTTTTTGGTCGCAAAATTTAAAGCAAGTCGCGCAGGTTTTATTGACTTCGTTCTCTTACGAGCTCGGAACGATCAAAACTCTTGGTGGCGGGGCTCTTGACGTAGCTACAGCACCGTACCGCGCAGGTCGCGCATTGCTTGGCAAAGAAAACGCAAAGCCAATTTGGACTGATAAAATGGGCTATGCCGTAGCGTTGCCTTTGGTCTACGCAACTATGAACGCTATCACACAGTACCTTTACACTGGTCAAGGGCCACAGGATGTTCAAGATTTACTTGCCGCCCGTACAGGAGGTATAGACATCCGCACAGGAAAACCAAACCGTATGCAGTGGCCTAGCTATATGAAGGATGTATTTGGTTGGTATAATGACCCTGTGCAGGAGGCGGAAAACAAAGTTAGCGTTGGGCTTCAGATTGCAAAAGCGCTCATCACCGACTCGGCTCGGTTTGGCGACCCTATTACGGCTTCTACTGATACGCGGTTTCAAGCTCTTAAAAAATACCTTGAGTTTGTTGTGCAATCCGAAATACCTATTTCATTCTCCAACATATTTAACGCGCCGCCTTCATCCGACATTGGGCCAGTTGCACGGTTCTTTGGTGCAAAGCCCGCCTCTATGGAATTTATTGACCCCGAAGGCTACAAAAGCATGATGAAAGCGGTTAGACTGAGCAAAGACGCTGAAGCGGCTTGGCACCAGTACACGGCCAACGAAGTTGCGGCGGGACGGCCAGTCAACTACCGGATGAAGCGGATCATCGAGCAGCAATACAAAAGGGCGAACGCACAATGAAATTTCTTATTATCGACCCTCAGGGCGCAGCTCTTGACATTGCGATCCGTGCACAGCGGGACGGGCATAAGGTCAAGCACTTCATCCGTCAGACGGAAAAAACCAAGTACATTGGTAAGGGCTTTGTCGAGCTGATCGACGACTTTAAACCTTGGTTGCGCTGGGCGGATGTGATTTTCAATTCAGACAACACCATGTACCTGCACTCGCTCGATGCGGCCAAGAAGGAAGGCGCATTGGTTATCAGCGCTTCAGTAGAGAGCGCCAAGTGGGAACTTGAGCGTGACACAGGCATGAAGATGTTCAAGAAGTGCGGCATAGCCGTGCCGCCAGTCAAAAACTTTTCCAACTATGATGACGCTATCCGCTACGTCAAAAAGGAACAGCGGCGCTTTGTCTCGAAGCCTTCAGGTGATGCGGACAAGGCGTTGTCCTATGTCGCCAAGTCTCCCGCCGATATGGTCTACATGTTGGAACGCTGGAAAAAAGCCCAGAAGCTCAAAGGAGACTTTATCCTGCAAGACTTCATTGGTGGCGTAGAGATGGCCGTGGGCGGCTGGTTCGGACCGCACGGGTTCAATGTAGGCTGGTGCGAGAACTTTGAGTTCAAGAAGCTGATGAATGACGACAAGGGCGTTGCCACAGGTGAACAAGGTACGGTCATTCGGTATGTTCGCAACAGCAAGCTTGCAGAGACCGTGCTGGCACCGCTCGAAGATGAGTTGGCAAAGGTAGGGTATGTCGGGTATATAGACGTGAACTGCATCATTGACGACGAGGGCACCCCTTGGCCGTTAGAGTTTACGATGCGCCCCGGCTGGCCGACATTCAACATTCAGCAGGCGCTACACGAAGGAGATAGTGTAGAATGGCTCAGAGACCTAGCGGAGGGCCGCGACGCCCGAAACACGACACTGGACACGATAGCCCTCGGCGTCGTGCTCTCCGTGCCGGATTATCCATACTCGCACTTGACCAAGAAGGAAGTGGTGGGGACGCCAATCTACGGGATCAAGCCGGGGATTTGGGAGAACCTGCACCCATGCGAGATGGCGATGGGCATGGCGCCAATGGAAGTGGGCGAGACGATCATAACCTCTCCGATCCCAGTGACGGCGGGGGACTACGTTCTGGTGATGTCGGGCACGGGGGAGACAGTGAGGGAAGCAAAGCGCAGGGCTTACCGTCGCTTGGACAACTTGATAGTGCCCAACTCCCCTATGTGGCGGACGGACATTGGGGATCGACTGGCAAAGCAGTTGCCCAAAATTCAAGCGATGGGGTACGCGAAGGGGATGTTGTACTCGACAACAGCGTAATGCTCACGCGCCTCACAGGCAAAGCACTTCGCAAAATCGAAACCATTCTCGACATAGAACTTGATCCAAGCGACGAAGAGTTTGGTACGTTGTTGAGAGCCCAGCTCGCGGGCTCTCAAGCTATCCTAAACAGTCAGATCAAGGTTGACGAGCAGCAGTTCCGGCGGCAGCAGGAAGATCGACTGCCCCAGCTCCTGAAGATAATACTCGAGGAACAGGCCGCGCAGAGGGCGCAGCGCGTTCTCTGATCTGGTTCCCTACAAGTTTGGCATACCCGGCGATGTCATCCCAGTGATCGGCTTCGTTCGGGTTGCCTGCCAGAATGCGGCCGATCTTGTGCGCGATCATTTCCAAAGCTTCTTTATCTGAATTGGTGAGAGACAACCAATTCACGGTGTCCTTCATCACATTTTTGATGCGCTGAGTGTATTGCGCGTGCTTGGCAAAATCGCCGTGTGTCTTTGCACGGTCTTCTAATATCTTCTCGATGCTCATGCTACTTGCTCCTTCTTCACTTCAGCCAACACCCCGGTCAATAAAGGATGCTCTGAATTTAACTCGACACAGGGCACCTGCCCCGTTGCCATGTCCGTGCCCGCTGATAAAGTGATATATCGAGACGGGTTGATAAGCAGGCCCTTTGCCTTCAAGTCGTCCATTAAGTCTTTCCATGTTTGCTCTTGCTCTTGCATCCATGCCCGCAGGGCTTTAACCTCGATAAACATTTTGCCTGACGACACTTCCTGCCGAATAATCAAGCTGCGAGTGGGCAGTTTAATCGGAAGCTGCTTTTGTTTTGGCACAAATGGGCCGGGCATAACCAAAGTGCTTTGCAGGTTATCGGACAGAAAGCGAGCAAGCATGTGGCTGGGCTCATCCGCACGGCCGCGGAAGGATGCCGTGTCTTCATTGAACAATCGTTCCTGTGCCCAATCAATAATGCGATCAGTGCTGATGTCGAGCAATCCTAGATGCCGTACTACCAAGCCAGCAACGGCCACGCCCGCAAGCCAACGGGCAACGAAGCGCTGGTCAGAGGCAAGGCCATGCTTTTTGATAAGGTCTTCCCTTATCTGGGGCAGGCAGTTCTTTAAATAGGTCATGTTGGCGGGCTGTAGGACAGAGCGCATAAACAACTCGCCCGCAAAGCCCGCGTTATCGTCCATAGCATCCTTTAAAGCATCGCCGCGCCAGTGCTGAGCGTTCTTTGGAATGTCCACAATGAACTCCACGATGCGGCCAGCCATAGCTTCACCGTTCTTTGCAGCGCGAAGAGTGTCCACGAGGCTTGTGTTGGAGCCTGCAATCATAATCGTCTGCCACGATGCGCCCATGTTGATGAGCGTGCCGTCTGCGGCACCGCGTTGTTTGTCGCGGCCTTCGGTAAATATCTGAATTTCTTCTCGCAGGGCTTCGGGATCACGCTGGGTGTACTCGTCGCGGATCACAGGCAGATTGCCCATAACACCAGTGACAATACCACGGGCGACACGAGTGTCGCTATTGGTCTGCTTCATAGCCTCCAACCTGCCCCATACAGACGCCGCCGCGCCCAGAGCCGTGCTCTTGCCTTTACCGCCTTGGCGGGAGATTAAGGAAAGGATTGCGCCGCCTTCAGCGTGAGCCTGCCAGCGCATGAATGGCGCAGAGAACGATGTAAGGACTGCAAGCCCCTGAGCTTCAAAGCCCGGAGCAAACAACATGTCCGCGCTGTCCTTCCAAGCGGCCATAGAGCCACCCTTTTGCGCGCCCATACCTTTTGATCGGCGGCGAACTTCCTGCCCGCCCGGCACTTCCCTTACGTCCGTGGCGGTGTATAGGCGTTGCCCAATCAGGAACGATGTTTCATCGTCCTTCCAGCCAAACTGGTCGTACTGAGTTTGCGCCCGTCCTTGAGCGTTTAATTGATCCATGCTCTCTCTCACATACTGTTTGAACAGGTCGCCGTTATGTACGACTATGCCCCTGCCCATAACCTCGGCCACACCTGACGACCCGAACAAGGTCTTGAGCGGCACGATAGAATGTTGCCAGCCCTCATGCGGGGGCTTGTGCTTCAGCACGATAGAATGCTGCTCGACGTTCAATTCTGCACGGCTTATGGCCTCGACCACAACGGGATATTGCGTGATGCGCAGGTGAACGTCTTTACCGTCTTTCTCGCTTTTAAATACCAATGCGCCGCCAATATGGCAGAACGAACCCACGACGGGCAGGGTTGCTTCCTCCTCTGCAAAGCTTTTAGCAAACTCGATCTGGGCAGGGGTAGCCTTTGGTGCGCCGCGCCCCAGCTCTACAGGGGAAGTGATTGTGCCGCGCAGTGGGCAGGATTTGCAACGATTGTTTAACCCGTTAAAGTGTTCACAGGTGGTGGGGCCGGACAACGCTTTTGCAGCAGCAAGTTTTTTGTCGGTCTCAGCGGGATCGTAACGTTCGTCTCCCGTGCTCCAGTCGTGAGCGACATCGTCTCCACCATCACAAAACGCGAGAACGGCCAATCCGGCTTTCCACTCCGGTTCAGGCATGACACCAAGGACGTCTCTGAAATGCCCAAGCTGTGCACATAGGTCTGCAACTTGGTGTGGATTGGAGGGGATGCTGTCGTGCACGTGAGCAAGGGCAGCAAGCTGACCAGACATAGGCTTCGCATTAGGTTTTTCCTTTACAACAATTTTCAGCATTGAGAACGCGCTGATAGGGTAAGGTTCTACGTCTCCTCCCCAATCCACCACTCGCGGAGCGCTCGGGTCTTTGCGGTTATGAGCTCCCACAGGGCGCAAAATAGAAGCGCCGTCACTGGTACGACTAGGATCAGCACTGAAAGAATGAGCATTACAAAGTGATTTAAGAGCCTTAGCATACGCTTCCCACTCCCTCAGACTTAGGGCTTCTTCGAGCGGCCAGTAAACATGCAGCCCGTATCCACTCCCGACGTATATTGGCTGGGGCAATCCAGCAGCAGCGCAAAAGGCGATACATGCTGTGTAGGCCCCACTGGCGTTATCGTATTGTTTTCCTTCTCCTGCATCCACATCGAGCCACAACGACTGCACTGAATGGATGTTGTCTTTGGTGCGCGTTGAAGGGGATATGTACGACGCGCAGGCATGATAGACCGTACGGCCTTGAGCATCCAGCCGAAGAAGTTCATTGCTCAGTTCCTCCGGCGTCTTTGCCCAAACGTGCTTTTTTTCCGGCAGAATGAAGCCGCACAGCCACCCGTGGCTTGGAAGTATTCGGTTCAGGAATTGGGCGGAAGGTGAGAGCGGCATCGAGTAACCCCAAAAGATATGTTTTCCGTGTCCTCATGCTCACCGTATGCGGCACAAGAGGTTTACCTTCCTGCTGTTCAATCAGGCTTTCAAGCTTCTGTAGACGATCCTGAAGCTCATGGGCATAGATGGTTAAGGGAATGCGCCCCTTAACCCAAGTGTTGACGGCGGGGCGCGAACGCCCCAGCCAAATTGAAAGGTCGGAAATTGAGAGCATACCTTTCGACATGCACTCACGCAACCTTCCTGCAAATGAAAACTTTTCAATCTCCATATCAGCCCACCGGAAGTTTAAAAGCATTGGCAAGTGCGGACTGCAAAGCGTTGTCAGGGGCAGGAGCCGCAGTCATACCAAATCCTGATGTTGGCGCCGGAGCAGGGGCAGGGGCGCGGTCATTGCGCAAGAACGCGGGAATTTCGATAGGCGCTTCCTCAACCACGGGCGCGGCAACTTTTGCTCGTGTACGCTTTGGGGCGAACGCCTCAACTTCGGCAGACGGTGCCGGGGCAGGAGCCGGAGCCGGAGCCGGAGCAACAAACGCCGGAGCAGCAATAGCCACCGGTGGTTTAGGTGCAGGCAAAGCCCCCACAACTACGTCGTCGCGGCCTACGATTGCGGCGGTCTTGTCGGAAACGTCCAGCGCTTCCAAAAGACTACAAACACGCTCGTCAATGAAGCTGGTCGGCTCGAAGCGAAGCACGCCTTGGCTTTCAAATGAAACACGGGTCACAACGTCCGAAGGTTCGGCGGGGCGTGAACCTAAAGACATGCCGCTCAGAGTGCGGGCGTAGGCCGCAAGGTTCTTCAATGAGGCCGGAGGAATGCGAAGCAGGAACACCATATCGTTGCCCAGCTCAGGAACGATAACAGCAATCTTCTTGGCGTCATTACATGCCTTGGTCTGTTTGCCTGTCATCTGCGATACGGCGGAGCCCCATGCGTTCATAGGGCAGGTCGAGCAGACAGCGTTCTGTGGCTTGGTCGCCTGTGAAGACGGACCAACACCATTGTCAGAGAAGCAGGTTGGGCCAACATTTTCGGCCTTCGGGTCATACTTGCCTTCGTAATAGACCTTGGAGATTGCAGGGTTTACATCTGCGATCACGACTTCAAGATACAACTTATCGTGCTGTTTCTCGTTACCGCCCGCGTCCACCAGTGTGAAGCGGTTATCCTTAATCGACACATGCGGGGGCATGTTGCCACCAATGCCCTGCACAACGGCAGCGGCCAGACCGCGAGAGGCGCGGTTCAAAAGGTGAGCGGGAATTGCTAGATTGCTCATGAGGGCTTCCTTACTTGTACTTCAGTGAAAAGGGTCACATCGACCCCGGGAGGAGGCACATTGTTATGCGCTTCCAAGTGCTCAGTGACAGCTTCTTTCGACACTGCCGCAGTGAGATAGTTAAATTTGCCTGTGTTCAGGACATACTCAAACAGAGCATCCCGATCCACTGTCTTGACGGACATGCTTTGCTTTTTGAAAGCAGTGCCGTGTTCGCCCTTCATGCTGGAAACACCAGCGGCGTTTAGAGCTTCCATAAGGCCATTCTCAATGGCGGTCATGGCCTCTTCGTACGGGGCAAGAGCGGCTTTTTGTTCTTTAACAAGCTGGGCTTTATAATCGCGTAGCTTGATGTATTGGGCAATCAGGTCATCTGGGGTCACGTTCTACTCCTCTGCCAATTTCAGCACGAGACCTTGCATGGTTTCGTTGCTCTCCAACCTTTTGTATATTTCCCGCTCGATTGGCGAAGCGGCGATCTGAACAATAGTGCGCTTGTGTGTTTGCCTTGGCCCATTGATCCGCTGATTTGCTTGTATGTAATCCTCGGTTTTATCCGTAGGCGCAAACCAGATAATCGTTGCCGCAGCAGTCAGGTCTAAGCCTCTCGCAATCGGACCGGGGTGAGCGATAAGAACACGCGGCACACCTTCTTGAAAATCAGCAATGCGCTGATCGGCCTCTTTGCTCGGAACTTCACCATTTACCATGACGCACGTATATGTTTTCGATAGCTCTTTGTAGAGCAATGTTATCACGCTTGTCAATGGTGCGAACACGATAATTTTACGAGGAGCCTCTTCCATAACTTCGCGCAACACTTCAAAGCGCGGCTTGGCGTCAATCAGGTGCACGTCATGGTCTGAATTATATATAGCCCCACACGCAATTTGTATAAGTTTCCAGCGCAACACGCCTTCATTCACGGCGGTGATAGGTGTTCCGGTGCCCATCTGCATTCTTAACTCGCGCTTCATTTGCTCATAGGCTTTCTTTTGCGCGGCGGATAGCTCGGCATCTTCCTGCATTACCACGCATGGCGGCGCGTCAAAGCAATCGTCTTGTGTAAAGCGCACGCTAGGGCTCAAAAGTTTCTTTGCAGCCTCAGCCGCACCAGAGCGCGGCACCCATTTGAAATTGGTGATTTGCATCATGATCCGCTGTTTATACCCGGTCAGGGTTTCGCCGTAAGCGTTGTTCACAAGCTTGGCTTGCCCGTAGGCATCCAGAGGGCCGTTGCTGGTCGGTGTCCCGGTCATCATCCAAAGATAAGGGCGCTGTTGTATGAGGGCGCGTGCGACCTTGTGGCGGCGCGTAGACGGGTCTTTGTAAGCGCTGGCTTCGTCCACCACTACAAGCTTAATATCTTCACGCTCGGACAGCTCTTTCGCCATGCCTTTGAGAACGACCGAACGGTTCGTTTCAGCGCCCGTACCTAGCCCGTCAAAGTTTATGATATAAAAGTCTGCTTCCTGTTTGAGCAGTTCGAGGCGCTTTTCGGCCGTACCATGCAGCACGATGCAAGTGCGCTTGCCTAAAAAGTGCTGGAATACAGAGTTTGCCCACGTGCGCTTGAGTGTTCTCAGCGGTGCAATAATCAGGGCGCGAAACTTTTTGCCGCGACGCTCATGCTGTTCCATAAGATAATCTGCCGCCCAAAGTGCGCTTAGGGTCTTTCCTGTACGCATTTCAGACAGGTTAAAGCATCGAGGGTTCAAGGCCATAAAGTTTGCCATGACGCGCTGTGCATGGTGCGGGCGCTCGATCTGCGGGCCATGCGGCCAGCTATACCCGTAATCCATTGGTGCAATGGTTGGCATACCGACACGGGTAAGCTTTTGCAGGTTGGATAAGGTGCAAGGAATACCGACGTGACTGTCTGGTAAAGCCCTGCCGTCAGGAAAGTGCTCAAGCACGACTTTAGGGTGCGCCGTGGGGTACACAGCAACGTTTAACGCTTCATCGTAGAACATGTGTTGTCCTTATTTGATAAGGGCTTTCACCGCTTCGCATTCCAGAGAGTTTTCAAGGCACACGCCTCCACCTGCTTCTGCAATGTCGCGCATGACGCACTCTTGTCGGGGCGTGACTTTGCGTACGCCCTCTCGTTTCGTTTCAATCCCGTAGAATTTACCTTTATGGCAGACCAGAAAGTCAAGAGTTGCAGCGCCAAAGCCCGACTGCACAGGCATGAAATAGTATGCCCCGATCTCTTTCAGATAGCGTTTCACCGCAGCTTTGACGTTGCTCTCGTTCATTTGTTACTCATTTTTCTTGCTTCCCTGAAAGCCGCAGGGGTCTTCCCGTGAAGTTGATAAAACGCCGCGCTCCTAACCCGGCGGGCTTCCTGCATTTTTTCGCTACAAGCAAGGCAAACCGTTGTGTGATCTTTCCCGAACCATTTGGCAATCATTGTGTAGCTAAATCTGGCCTCGCCGCTCGGCAGTATTTCAGAGCGAAGTGTAAGGTAAATCGCTTTTCTGCATTTCACCAGATTTGGCAAGCGGCTTGGTCCTAAAATATCTTCGACATGCACAAACTGCTTCGCACATTCCTTCTCAATAATGTCGCGCACGCGCCACGGTATTGCCCGGTCTGCATAGATTTGTTTCACATGGCCGGGGTTTCTCATTGCCGTGTCTCCGAACCAGAAACAAATGCGCCATCAAGATCACCAAAAGCAATAAAAAGAATGTTGCTTTTCGGGATGTAAAGCCCGTCGTTTACATAACACTCACGCTGTTCAACCCAGTCGATAACTTCCCGCTGTGAACCTTTATTTTCCGTGTCGATGTACCCAAGCCCGTTGACTAAATAAATTCTCATTTTCATGCGTTGCTCCTCGCAGGATTATGTTTACATGTTTTGACGCTGCACCATCCGCACAATGGGTTGGAGTTTGCAGGCCACTCAGCCCCAGCCGCTTCGGTCTGGTGCATCTGGTTCACGAGCCTATGAATGTGCTCGAACGTCTTGGGCGCGGGCTTGCGTAGGTCATAAACTTTCCCGATCCGATCTTCTTTCAGCCACGCATAAGCCCCGCTCATGCGCTCGATCTCGGGAAAGTTTGCCAACACCAGCAGACCATGCCGCTCTAATTCATCTTTGTCTTCACGTGGCTTGCCTGTCTTCCAGTCTAGGATAAAGCCCGCATCATCTTCGGTCTTGAGCACGTCCACCTTGCCTTTAAAAAAGCAATCGGTAGCTCGAAAGCCTGTGGGTTTCCCGTTGATTGTCATGCCCAGCGAAAGCTCGGCCTTGCAGCCATCGCCCAGCGCCGTAAGATATTTCCCGAACTTCGCCATGCCTTCGGGCAATGGCTTGACTTCATTGATTGCCAGCTCGAGAGCTTTGTGCACCTCGTTGCCCCACTTGATTGCTTCTGTCTCCACATAAGGCTCGTCACGGACGACATACTTGTGGAAAGCCTGCTTAGGGCAACGCTCGTAGACAGAAAGGAACGAGTGTGAGGCAACGGGGATTTTACGCATATCAGTCTTTCTTCCTATATTCGTCAATCACGGCTTTGACCGCCGGGTGTTCCGGCGTTATCAGCGGATTAAATCCTTCACTTCCTTCTAACTGGTCAACGATCAAAAACCGCACCCGGGTCAAACAATCGTTAAGCTTTTCACGGGGCACGTTATCGTGAATGTGCTCGTAAATGTCCATGTATGACATATCAGTCTTTCTTTTTTGTTTTCTTAGACTTACCAGCTTTGCTTAAAGCAATAGCTATGGCCTGCTTTTGCGGCTTGCCCGCTTTCATTTCTGTCCTGATATTTTCAGAGACAACTTTCTTCGATTTTCCTTTTTTCAGCGGCATGATGTCCTCACTTCTCATAGCGGTCTGCATACCCGCCCTCTGCATCAAGCGGTATGCCCGGCAGCCATTCCGGCTCGGCTCGCATGATCTCCACCAGCTTACCAAAGTCTTCCGCCGCTGTCTCGTCCCGCACCAGCACGACCACTTCGTCATGGGTTGTCAGGACGATCTTGTAGCCCGCCAGCGTCATCTTAATCATGGCCTGCGACATGACAACTCGTGCCATAGCCTGCACCACGTTCTCGACCAGCGTGCCGCCCCAGATGCCTACCCAGCCCTTGCGGGTGCGCCGTTGCCATTGCCGCTCGATAGGAGCCCATCGCAGCTCGTAGAAGATCGGCGCATCATTCGGCAACACTATGCCGCCCTTCATAACTGTGAGTGGTCCCCACGTCATAAGACCCGCGCCCGCGTGCATGTGCCCCAGCATTGCGTCGCCCTGTTTCCAGTATTCTGTGACCTTCGGGTGTGACATGCGATAGGTGTTTATCGCGGCCTGTGCTTCATGTGTTTCGAGTATGATCGGCGCCCCGCCCAGCGCACCTGCACGGCACGTAGTTTGCAGCTTGTTCGCGCCCATGCCATAGCCGCAGCCCAGCTCGAGAACCTTGCCCAGATGCCGCTCAGTCGGGTTGTCTTTCTTATTGATCGGACGCCCGTAGAACCTGCTTGCGCCCTCTGAATACAAGTCTCGGCCAGTGGCAAAAGCATCAATAATGTCCATTTGCCCGGCCACATAATTGAGCACGCGGCATTCGATTTGGCTCAGGTCTATAACGGCAAGCTTCCATCCGTCAGGAGCGTGCAAAGCTTTCCGCAGATCGCCACCTCTCGGGAAGTTTTGAAAGTTAACTTTATCCCCACCAGACCATCGGGTAGTATGTGCCCCACAATAAGTAAGGTAAACGGGCATTGCGCCTCTGCCAGCCATTCCAGCAAGCCTTCCAGCTCTGGTTTCGTCAATCGTAGAACGCACGTCAAGACGTGCTTGTGCAAGTGCTGCGACTCTCTCGTTGTCATTGTCCAACAATCCTTTCATGAAGTCATCGGTCTTCGCAACGGCAGGGGTCGCGCCGTTCTTTCCGTCCTTGTATTCGGGCTCGATGCCTTCCGCCCGCAACAGCTCGACGAAGCGTGCAGCACTTTGCAGATCAGCCTCACACACGCCCAGCGCGTCCAATAGCTCGCCCTTGTGTTCCCACTCTTCGCGCTGCACGCGATAGAAAGTCGCAATATCTCCGACGATTGTAGGCTCGGTGAACATGCGGATCGTCATGTCAATAACGCGGTATTCCTCCGGCGGGAACTCCGGCCGGAACCGATTGAACAGGTCAACAGTCAATCTAATGTCCTGCAAGCAGCCATCGCCCAGCGCTTTGTACAAGTCCGCTGGAATGTTTTCTGCACGCCTGCCCATAAATTCGTCATAGGGCACGCTCTTGCTGCCCAGCTCGAAGTGCTTCGCCAAGCTCGACAAGGCGACACTTACATGGTTCCCTACGAGCAGCCGCGCCATACACAGCGTATCGAACCAGAACGCCGGGCGCACACCATAATGATGTGACAGGATCAACCCGTCAAAATGCGCGTGATGTGCAATGACGGCAATGTTTGCCCAGTCCTGCTTATTGCACCATGCCTGAATTTCATGCGGCATAAGCCAATAGGCGCCGCTCTCGTCTTGAACGCCCAAAAGCAACGCTTGGAAGCGTTGCTCTCTGATATAGTGCTCAGTGGTGATCTTCTTGAGCGTATAATCTTTGTCAAAATACGTCTCGAAGTCCAGACAGATCGTCTTCATAAATTTACTATCTCCTCAAGCATTCTATCCCGGTCTTGCGCACTTAGGTCGCACACATAAGCGCGGGCGGAAATTTCGTAGTGCATCAGGCCGGGGAACTCGCGCAAGATTGTGCGAACGTCATTCACTGCCTGACCCATAGATATTTCACCGATCTTGCATATATCTTTTTTCTGGATGTGCCCGGCGAAAAGTAAATGCTTCAGCGCACCTATTAGGCGCGTCCGTTCCGGCAATCTTTTGTTTAAAAAAAAGTATGTCATCTGCTTACCCTATTTAACGTTGCTTAGGTCGTCAAGCTTATTTTAACAGCGCACCTGCTAGGGCAAGCAGCCCTAGCAGTCCGCCCAGCATTGCCCAGCTCATGCCCAGCTTGGCTTCTTAAAGCTTTCCCTATTTTTCTTCATCGGTGAAATTACGCCAATCACGTCAATATTTTTGGCTTTCTCGAAGCGTACAAGCGCGGGTGTAGTGCCATTTGGGTATATCGTCCAAGTAGCGCTTAGAATTTTTGCAGCTTTGGCCATTGCAATCTGAAATTTTGGATCATACCAGATCCCTTCGATGCTAATAAGCAAAGGGGTCTCTTGCGGCACAACACGCCGCCAGTCTGGATAAGTCCCATCAACGGGTTGAAACAGTGTGTTACCCAGCCGCCATGTTTTACCGTCATCAGTGCTCAGATCCACCAAATCTTGCCCAAGCATAAACTTGAGACCTTTCACGATATGATCGGGTATAATCAGCTTCACAGGCTCGTTTAGTGTGTTTGTTTCGTCATGCGCGGCAAGTAGCATTTGCCCGTTTGTTGCTACAAGAGTCGTACCTTTCTCGTTTATCTCAACTTGCACGCCGCAAAGGTAGCGGCGTGTCTCTTCGTTCGATACAGCGTTAAAGACGGCTTTCAAGTGGTCAACTATCAGTAAAGTTTTCATGTTTGCGTTTCCTTTTGTTATATTGTCACCTTTATTCATAATCAGCATCCCCTCAGCAATTCGTCCAGTGCGCCGTCGTTTGACGGCACGTAATCACGCCGCGCCGCATAGATGGACACGCCCGCTTGTGCGCAATACTCAGCGCGCTTTCGCACAGACATTGATTCCCAAAACGCCTTTGCCTCTGCATGTTCAAGCGCGCTAAAATGCTCCTCATCAACGACAGGATAGTCCTCAAGCGCGCCGGCAATTTGATCAGCAATTTGGAGCGCTTTATCATCATCTTGATGGATAGCAATCCACTCAACCCAGCCGCAAAACCAATGTATTTCTCGCACCACGTTTACAGTCTCAGACTCGCCACCAATGGCTGCCAGTGCGCTGATAAAATTAGACCGGTGCAACGCGTCGCTGTCACGATTTTGACTCAAAAATACATAGGTGTCCGGCCACACAGCGCCCACGTAATAATCCGGCATTTGCCACAGCTTTAAATTTTCCGGCTTATAAATATCTGACATATTCGCACCTCACAAAACAGGCATAATTGCCCCTTATATTGCTTGCAGGATAGTGAGGCCAGCTTCTTTGTAGTGATGCTCCCACCCGTGACCGTCGTCTACAGTGGTCACTCCAGCTATCGTCGCGCCGGACATTGCGGCGCTGGCCTTGTCATAGCCGTACCCGCTCGCTGAACCACGTCTCCAGCGTGTGAACTCTTTAAATGGTATGGCTTCAGGCTTTTCGCGTGTCCAGTCTGCAACGTATGCAATCAGTCTGCCCGCTCCGTCCGCTGAATAGTGCAGTTGGATTGTGCCGACATGTTCACTTCCACGCATAACTATAAACGCTGCAACGCGCTTAGTCCGCTTTTGAATTTCATTATGCAGCGCGAAAATTTTATCAGATGTTTTGCTCATTGTGTGCTCCTCTGTGTCGTAATGACGGTGTAACATTTACACCTATAGTTTTTGTACGTCAAGATAAAATTTGATCGATTGCGTTAGATAATGCAATCGGGCTCGTGGTCTCTGTGTGTTTGGCTAGCCGCAAGACAAAGTGTGCCAGCGCTCTGGTTAGTGGTGCGCGGTGCGCGCCGGGCAGTGTGTCCAGTGCTTCGCGTAGTGCTGTTACGGGTTGGTCGCTCTGCCAGCGTGCTATCTCCTCGTGCGCGTATGTGGGCAGAATTGGCGCCCGCTCCCACCGGTGCAGTGTTTGGCGTGATACTCTAAGCTGTCCGGCGAGTTGCGCACGGGTTAACCCGTGCGCGTTGCATAATGCTGTGATAAGGTTCACGGTGTTATTCTCCTGTAAAATTTGTTACTTTGCGTAATAAAGCACGAGCAAAGCAAAGCCTAGATAGGGCGTTGCGTAGCCTACGGCCAGTGAGCAGAGTAGGATCAGTGCGAGTTTCATCGTGTTTGTCTCCTGTCAACTATTTGACGCTGTTAATATGGCACGTATTAAATGTTACGTCAATAGCACGGTGCAAATTTTACCTATTTTGTTTTGCTTTTACATAGCTTGCCAAGCTATGTGGCAAAAAGATCAATGTTTTCAATAACTAAAAAACTATAGGTGTTTTTTGAGGATACACTTATAATACCGCAGCTTTTTATATGCTTTGTATCATTTGGTAATAGGTCAATATTACTGACCTAAAAAAATTGGCCTAAAGGGGTGCTTATTTTATTAAATAGTTTAATAATATATATAGTTACTTAAAAAAATATATAGGTTGCCCTTTGTTTTCATGCACTTAGCGCACCGCTTCAAGCTAGATGTTACACGCTTAAAAGGTGCATACTTTACGTTTGTTATCAGATGTTACGCCCTGCCCTTATGCGCCAGCCAGCCAGTGCCCATTTGTTACATGTTGCATTTGTTACGTGG